>Ga0102934_1000284_pt1 | contig 32501 bp, 21 predicted proteins | sample SalPonR2_A_D1_MG_FD_78175 | JGI IMG/M metagenome (GOLD analysis project Ga0102934, IMG submission 78175) | Salt pond soil microbial communities from South San Francisco under conditions of wetland restoration - Salt Pond MetaG R2_A_D1_MG | ecosystem: Environmental > Aquatic > Marine > Intertidal... | reverse complement strand
TTACAATTATTTAGTGAAAATAACCTTGTAAATGTGATTATAATATTTATAATTCATTAAGGGTTTTTTAGAGGAGGTAGAATGATAAATAAAAAAGGTTATTTTTTAGTATTAATAATTTTGGTTATTGTAAGTATTAATATTATTTTTCCTGTTAATGATTATTTTGAAAATTTAAAATTAATTAATGATGTTCATCATATAATTGAAAAAGATTATGTAAATTATAATGAAATAAAAAACAAGGAATTAACTTATAATGCTATTAGGGGAATGTTAAATTCACTGGATAATCACACAATATTTTTTTCACCTGATGAAAAAGAAGCTTTTATTTCTGACCTTGAAGGTTCTTTCGGTGGAATAGGAATTAGAATTGATAAAAGAGGAGATTATATCGTAATAGTTTCTGCCATTGAAGGTACACCTGCTTTTGAAAAAGGATTATCAGCAGGTGATAGAATTGTAGAAGTTGATGGAGAATCGGTTATAGAGATATCCTTAAATGGAATCATGAAAAGGATAAGAGGAAAGATTGGTACAAAGGTAGAAATAGGAATAATGAGAAAAAATATTGATGAAATAATTCATTATGAAATTGAAAGACAGAAGATTGATATTCATAGTGTTTCAGCATCTTTCATGATATCAAACAGTATTGGATATATTAAGTTAACCCATTTTAATGAAACAGCTCTTGAAGAAATGAAAAAAGCACTTTCAAGACTTGAAGAAAAGGGAATGAGAGGATTGATTTTGGATTTAAGATTCAATCCAGGTGGGTTATTAAGAATGGCCTCAAATATTACAGATCTTTTCGTTGAAGAGGGTAAAAAAATTGTTTATACAAGAGGTAGAAATAATGAAATTCTTGATGAAGAGATTGCAACAGGAAATACTCCCTATGTTGATCTGCCACTAACAGTTTTGATCAATGGGGGTTCAGCAAGTGCTTCAGAAATTTTTGCAGGTGCAATTAGAGATCTTAACAGGGGAACATTGATAGGTAGAAAAACATTTGGAAAGGGTTCTGTTCAGAGAATATATAAATTACAGGATGATTCTTCAATAAAAGTTACAATTGCATATTATTACACCCCCAATGGTATCTGTGTGGATGAAAAGGGAATAAAACCTGATTTTGAGATTGAAGAAGAAGAGGTTTCCTATCAGCTCATGGAGTTATTGTCTGAAGATTACATTGCAAAATTTTCAGAGCAAAACTATAAAAAATATAAAATTGGTGATAATTATATAATTTCACCTAAGCCATATAATGATTTTCTTAAATATCTTGAAAAAAATAATTACAATTTTGAAGAAAAATTTATTAAAGATGAAATTTTAAGAGAGCTTGTTAAAAGGGATGTTCCTGAATGGAAGAAAAAGATATTTGAAAAAATTAAAGATGAAATTAATAATAGGATTAAGTACAAGTTCATTACCTTAAAATTTAATAATGAAGAGGGAAGAAAATATTTAATTCAGGATGATAAATTTGTCAAAAAAGCTTTAAGTGTTTTAAATAAAGAAACAAAATATTAGGAGTTTATTTTGCTGGTACTTGGAATTGAAACATCATGTGATGAAACTTCTGTTAGTATAGTAGAAGACGGTACGAAATTGGTTGTTAATGAGGTTTTTACACAAAAAGTTCATGAAAAATATGGTGGTGTTGTGCCGGAAGTAGCTTCAAGGAACCATATCATTAAGATTTTTGAGGTGCTAAATTCAGCATTTAAGAAGTCAAATCTTAAATTATCGGATATAGATTTAGTTGCAGTAACCCAGGGACCGGGACTATTGGGGGCACTTCTTGTAGGACTTAACACGGCTAAAACTTTATCTTATATTTTAAATGTTCCATTAATACCCGTAAATCATATTGAGGCTCATCTTTTTGCAAATATTTTGACCCATGATAAAATAAAACTTCCTTTTCTTGGAATTATTGTATCAGGGGGACATACAACTCTGGTTGAAGTGGATGATTATCATAAATACAAATTAGTTGGAGAAACTCTTGATGATGCTATTGGAGAGTCTTTTGATAAAGTATCAAAAATGATGGGGTTGGGATATCCGGGCGGTCCAATTATTGATAAACTTGCAAAAAAAGGTAATCCGGATATGTACAATTTTCCAAGACCTGTAATTAAGAATAATTTTTATGATTTCAGTTTTAGTGGTTTGAAATCTGCAGTAAGAAGATTTTTAAAAGAGAAAAATAGTTATGATAAAGCTGATGTTGCAGCTTCATTTCAAAAAGCTGCCGTGGAATCGGTTACAATGAGGATCAAAAAATATATCAAAGAAAAGAGAAAAGTTCCACTTGTTATGGCTGGGGGTGTAGCTGCTAACAGTTTTCTTAGATTCAAAATAAAAGAAATATCTACTGAAAATAATATTGATTATTATTATCCCCCGCTTAAATTGTGTACTGATAATGGTGCTATGATTGCTTCTCTGGGGTATTTTTTATTTAAGAAAAATGGACCCTTAAAACAGGAAGATGTTTTAAAATTAAATGCTAAAGCAAGAATGGATATAGTCTAAAAATCAATCTTGAATTTTTAGATTTGACATCTATAATAAGTTTAAATGCAAGGAGGTTTGTATGGCTTCAAAAAATGATGGTAAAGAAAAAATGTTAAAAAGAGCGATAAAACAGGTTGAAAAAGATCACGGTAAAGGGACCATAATGAAACTGGGGGATGATTTTCATATAGATATAGATGCAATTCCCACGGGTTCTCTTAAAATAGATAATGCACTTGGGATAGGTGGAATACCCAGGGGAAGAGTTTCTGAAATATTTGGTCCTGAAGCTTCAGGAAAAACAACACTGGCACTTCATATAATTGCAGAGGCACAAAAAATGGGTGGTGTTGCTGCTTTTATTGATGCGGAACACGCACTTGATCCCAAATATGCAAGAGAGCTTGGGGTAGATATAGATAATCTTTTGGTTTCACAACCAGATAATGGAGAGCAGGCACTCGATATTGTTGAAACACTTGTTCGCAGTTCAGCAATTGATGTTATTGTTGTTGATTCAGTTGCAGCTCTTACTCCAAGAGCAGAGATTGAAGGTGAGATGGGAGATTCTCATATTGGATTGCAGGCAAGATTGATGTCACAGGCTCTAAGAAAATTAACCGGTATTATAAATAAAACTAAAACATCTTTGATTTTTCTAAACCAGATAAGAATGAAAATAGGTGTAATGTTCGGTAATCCGGAAACTACTACCGGTGGGCATGCTCTTAAATTTTATACATCTGTTAGAATAGAAATTAGAAGGTCAGGATCTATTAAAGATGGAAATGATAAAGTCGGTAATGGAGCAAGAATAAAAATTGTGAAAAACAAACTGGCACCTCCTTTTAAAATAACCAAAGTTGATATAATTTTTGGTAAAGGGATTTCAAAGACAAATGAAGTTATAGATTTAGCTGTGGATAATGATATAATTGATAAAAGGGGTTCCTGGTATTCATACAACGATATTCGACTGGGACAGGGAACACAAAATGTTTCAGAATATTTTGATGATAACCCTGAATTATTTGAAGAGATCAAGGAAAAAGTAAAAAAAGAGGTTTTTGGAGATAATGATAATGGTGAAGATGAAGATAACCAAGATAAAAAAACAGAAGAGAAGGAAGAATAGATACAATCTGTATGTTGATGGTGAGTTTTTTGAAGGCGTTGATGAAAATACAGTAGTAAAATTAAATCTTTATAAAGGTAAGGTAGTAGAAAAAGGGGATCTTGAAAGGATAAGAAAAGTAGAAATTGAAGAGAAGCTGCATGATAAGGTATTACGATTAATATCAAGATTTCCCAAAACAGAAAAGGAACTTAAAGATTATATTTTAAAAAAAGGTTATTCAAAAGAGATATCCCAAAAAGAGATTAATAGATTAAAAGAGTATGATTTAATAGATGATGATAACTATGTTGAAAATTATGTTAAATCAAATAGAAAATATAGTATAAGAATGCTTAAGAATAAATTATACAAAAAAGGTGTTCCCGGAAAAATTATAGAAAAACATTTATCCGTTGAAGATATTCAGAAAAAAGAATTAAAAATACTGAAAAAACTGGCAAAGAAAAAATTTAAAAGAGTTGACAAGCTCAGTAAAAAAGAGCAAAAGAAAAAAGTATTTGCTTATCTTGCAAGAAAAGGGTTTAATTTTGATGATATTAATAAAATTGTAAAAAAAATATTAAGAGATAAAAAGGAGTAGTAATGAAAACTGATGAAATTAGAAGAAAATTCCTGGAATTTTTTAAAGAAAAAAATCATAACATAGTTGATTCTGAATCTTTAATTCCCCAAAATGATCCAACATTAATATTTACAAGTGCCGGCATGGTACAGTTTAAAGATTTCTTTTCTGCAAAATCCACAAAAAACCTTCCATATACAAGAGCTGCAAGCTGTCAAAAATGCTTGAGAGCAGGGGGAAAGGATAGTGATCTTGAAAATGTTGGAAGAACTCCAAGACATCATACTTTTTTTGAAATGCTCGGGAATTTTTCATTTGGGGATTACTTTAAAAAAGAAGCTATCAGGTGGGCATGGGAATTTATTGTAGATATTTTAGATCTTGATAAAAATTTAATATGGGCATCGGTTTATCATGAAGATGAAGAAGCATATAAAATCTGGCAGAACTATTTACCGGAAGAAAGAATCGTAAAACTGGGGAAAAAAGATAATTACTGGGGGCCCCCAGGTGATACGGGACCATGCGGTCCATGTTCAGAACTATATTATGATTTGGGAGAAAAATTTAGCTGTGAAAAAGAGGATTGCAAACCCGGATGTGATTGCGATAGATTTTTAGAGATATGGAATCTTGTTTTTACACAATATAACATGGATGAAAATGAAGAATTAAAACCTCTAAGCAAAAAAAATATAGATACAGGCATGGGTTTGGAGCGAATAGCTTCTGTAATGCAGGGAGTTACAAACAATTTCTACATAGATATATTTAAACCCCTTATTGAAAAATGCGAAAAAATTCTTGGTGTTGAATATAATAAAAAAAATGAGGAACATTTCCATATAATTGCAGATCATTTAAGGGCACTTACATTTGCACTTACCGATGGAGTGATACCTTCTAATGAGGGAAGGGGTTATGTAATAAGAAGGATTTTAAGAAGAGCTTTAAGACAGGCAAAAATATTGGATTATGATAAGCCATTTTTATATAAATTAGCTCAGGTAGTAGTCAAGCAGTTTGAAGAAACTTATCCTGAATTGAAAGATGCACAGCAGCATGTTCAAAATATAATCAAAATGGAAGAAGAAAATTTTCTTAAAACTCTGGATAAAGGTCTTGAAATTTTAAATAATGAAATTAAAAAACTTAAAAAAAATGGTGATGAAATTATAGACGGAGATATTACTTTCAAATTATATGATACCTATGGTTTTCCATTTGAACTTACAAAAGAAATATCTGAAGAGAAAGACTTAAAAGTAGATGAAAATGGATTTAAAAATAGGATGGAAGAACAGAGAAAAAGAGGTAAAGAATCATGGAAAGGAAATCAAAAAGAAGAGGATTTCAGTTTTATTGTTGATGAAGGAATCGAAAAAACAGATTTTCTCGGTTATGAAAAGCTTGAAGCCGAATCTAAATTGATATATATGAAAGATAGTGATAGCGGGTATCAATTAATATTTGAGAAAACTCCATTTTATGCAGAATCAGGAGGGCAGGTTGGTGATACCGGGAAAATTACCGGCGATAATCTTTTATTTGAAGTTACAGATACAAAAAAGGTCAATGATGTTTTTATTCACATTGGAAATTTAAAAGATGGTGAACTTAAAAAAGGAAAAAGTTATAGCCTGATCGTTGATAAAAAGAGAAGAAAAGCGATTGCAAGAAATCATACTGCTACACATATTTTACATAGGGTTTTAAAAGAAGTTCTCGGAGAACATGTAAATCAGGCAGGATCCATGGTTGCTGAGAATAGACTGAGATTTGATTTTACGCACATGTCAAAACTATCCAGTGAAGAGATAATCGATATTGAAAAGCGTATAAACAGGGCTGCAATGAAAAATTATAAACTTAAGACTGAAATCAAAAGTTTAAAAGAGGCAAAAGAGGAAGATGTTGTAGCTTTATTTAGCGAAAAATATAAAGATGAAGTTAGGGTTGTTTCAATAGATAATTTTACCAAAGAGTTATGTGGAGGAACCCATCTTGATTACACCGGGGAGATTGGCTTTTTTAAGATTGTTGACGAATCGGCTCTGGCTTCAGGTGTTAGAAGAATTGAAGCAGTAACAGGAGAGAGTGCTTATGAATATATACAAAGAGAAGATTATCTACTTAAGGAAATTCAAAATCTCATCAAGGCTGATTCAAATGAGATAATTAAAAAAATTAATTCTTTAAAAAAAGAAAGAAAAGAATTAAAGAAAAAGATAGAAAAGTTGAAATTAAAGAAAGTAACATCAAATGTGGATGAAATTATAAAAAACAAATCAAAAATCAATGGTATAAATATTATAAAAACTTCTTTAGAAATTTCTGATAATAATATATTAAGAGAAATGGCACAAAAAATTAAAGATAAAGTAAAAGAAAATTCAATAATCTTATTGATCGGGAATGAAAAAGATAAGGTCTCGGGTGTTATTATGGTAACAGAAGACCTTGCTGACAAATACAATGCCGGGAAAATTTCCGGTAAAATAGCATCTAAAATTAGTGGAGGAGGAGGAGGACGACCCGACATGGCTCAATTTGGTGGATCAGATCCATCAGGTATAGATGAAGCGATGGAGAAATTGGAAGATATTGTTAAGAATATATAAATTTGAATAAAAATATTGATTTAAATAACAAGGTGTTTATAATACTCATATGTATATAAAACTAAAAAAAAATAAGATTATCCTGTTATCTTTGATTATTATCTTTTTTGCTACATCAATATTATACGGACAAACAGAAAAAAAATGGACAATTTTAATTTATATGAGTGGGGATAATAATTTAGAAGGTTATGGAATTGATGATATTAATGAGATGGAAATTCCCGGGTCCAATGGTGATATTAATGTTGTGGCCCAATTTGATAGGGGAAATCCAACCAGTGGAGATGATTCGAGTAACGGTGATTGGACCACTACAAAAAGATTTTATATAGATAAAGATACGGTAGCTCCAGAGGATAATATAATAAGATCTACAGAAATTGCTGATATTGGGGAAGCCAATATGGGAGATCCTGCGACCCTTTCAAGTTTTATTAATTGGGCTATTTTAAATTATCCGGCTGAAAGATATTTTTTAATTTTTTGGAATCATGGAGATGGCTGGAGATTGACAAGGGAAAAAGGTTCGTATTCTATTAATAAAGGAGTTTGCTGGGACGATACTGATGAAGATGTTTTATATATGCGAGAAGTTAAAGATGCTATCAATCAATCCATAGAAAATCAATTAGTTAAATTTGATATTGTAGGTTTTGATGCTTGTTTGATGGGTTTATTAGAAAATGCTTACATGGTTAGGGGGACTGAAACTTATCCCACTGAATCTGTGATTTTTTCCCAGTTAAATGAATATGCAGATGGATGGGAATATGATACATTCATACAGGATTTTCAGGACAATCCTGATTTAAATACTCTGGATAGTACCAAATATGTAATAGATAGATATTATCAAAGGTATAAAAGTTATGGGGGGACTACCTTATCAAGTGTTGATATGAGTTATTTAAACCAGGTAATAAATGATTTGGATACCCTGGCAGCTAATATAAATGATGAATGGTACATGTTATATAATGCGAGAAAATCATCCTTTAAAACATCTGATGTATACGGTTATGATTCTTTTATAGATTTAAAAGGGCTACTTACTTTTTTAAAAAAGAATTATTATAAAACAGAAAATGCAGATTATGTTACTCAATTGGAAACTTCTTTAAATAATTTTATATATTATTATAAAAATACAGCTGGAATTCCTGCTAACGGTTTAAATATTTATTTTCCTCAGGATATGAGTAATCCTTTGTGGGGAGATTATACATCCACTAATACTGATCTGGTTGGAGATACAAACTGGAAAATATTTCTCCAAAATTATTATAATGGGGATAAAATTGTTCCAACAGTTCCACAAATGAATTCAGTTGATTATTTTGGGGATGGTGAATATGAAATATCATGGACAGAAGCATCTGATGATAATTTAAATGGATATCTGTTGCTGGAAAGAGAATTTTTTGAAAATATTTTTTTTGATGGGGCTGAAGATAATGATATAAGTGATTGGAATTATACCAATTTTGTTATTTCAGACAGTCAGCCAAAAACAGGAACTTATTCATTTTATTCCGGGGATGGAAATAATTACACTGCAGTTTTAGAAAAAAATATAACTCTTCCTTCTATTGAAACAGGTGAAAGAGTGCTTTTGAAATTTGATCTTCTTTTAAAAGTTGAAGAGTTTTATGATCATTTTTATGTCAAAGTTGATAATGGGATAAATGAGGAAGTTCTTCTGGATCTGGATGGAAGTTATGAAAATTATGAGACATATGAAATAGATTTATCCTCCTATAGTAACAGTTCTGTTAATTTGATTTTTGAATATAGAACTGATAATTCATATACAAGAGGCGGGGTTTATATAGATAATATTGATATTGGATTATATGGTACTGAAACAGAATACAATATTTCTTCTTCTCAAACCCAAAAAAGTTTTTTAAAAAATCCTGTAGAAAAGATAACATATTTATACAGCGTGAAAGCTTTTGATGATGTTTATAATTTGGGTGATAGTTCTGAACTAGTTTCAGTAGAATTTGGTGAATTTGTACCTATAATTTTTTATCCTAAGATGGATTCAACAGGAAATGAACTATATTTATTGCTTGATTGGAGTGATGTTCCAGAAGCTGATTATTATCAAATTATATTTTCTCAGGATGAAAATTTTTACCCGGCAGAAGATCTTTTTATAGATAATATTGTAGAATCTAAATATTATATTAATAATCTTGAATTTAATTCTGATTACTACTGGAAGGTAAGGGCTGTGGTTGATTTAGAAACAAAAACATGGTCCCAGGTGAATCATTTTAAAACAAAATTGGAACCAGTACCTAAACCAACCGATCTTACCGTATCTTATAATGAAAATGAAGAATTGATTCTTGAATGGGTGGATAATTCTGATAATGAGGATGGTTTCGAGCTATTTATTAAAGAGGATGGGGATGAGGATTTCACCTTATTAGCAGATACACCGGCGAATAGTGAAACTTACATATATTATCCCGTTAATGTAGGCAAGTATTCTTTTAAAATTAGAGCATATACAGAAAATAATCCCTCGGAATTTTCTAATGAAACTATGATAAACATTCTGGAACTTTATTCGAAGATAGAATTTAAAGATAATGAGTGGAGGAAAGCTGTTCTTTATTCAAATATAACAGGAGAGGTAAAAGATCCTTCAAATATAAAAATAAAAATAGATAATTCAGAATATTCAGACGAATTTACAATGGGCTCGTATGAGAATGGTTTTTATAGATCCAGTTCACTTTTTGAAAATTTTGAGTTTTATAAAGGTTTATCAAGGGTTCATGTTGTTTATAATGAAAGGGTTTATGATACTATAAATGTTTATGTTTGTGAATCTTCTGAAAACGAATCTATTACCTTTAAAGATTTAAATATCTCTACAAATAGCAATACCAGTAATAAATTTGTTATACATGGTATATCCAAACAATTTTTACCCACAAATCAGATGGAATATAGAACAAATCCTTTCGTGTTGAATTATTATGATAATAATCAAACTGTCCATATAAGTAATTTATATGGCGAGAATTCCATATTAATGGAGGATATATCTGGGAACTGGAAGTATCGCCAGCATTCAGATAATTATTTTGTTTTGAGAAAAGATGGGGTATTTGCAATTTTTCATGATTTAAATAATGAATATGTTATAGATTATAATAAAACAAGATTGTTCCAGAATTTCCCCAATCCTTTTGTCGGCCAAACAGAAATACAATATTACTTAAATGAAGCTGCTCATGTTAAATTGAATATTTACAGTTCAGGCGGAAAAAAAATTAAAAAATTGGTTGACAATTATCAGGAAAAAGGATATTATAACTTAAATTGGGACGCAGTTAATAATAAAGGGAAGGTTGTTGCTTCAGGTGTTTATTATTATGTCATTTGGGTTGATGGTAGAAAAATTATTCGTAAGATGGTGCATTTGAAGTAGCATTGGTTTTGGCTATAATTTTTAATGTTCATGATCTTGTAATTATGGGCATTTGGATGGGCTGATGTTTTTGATTGAGTTTTGTTGTTTATTCTTTTTTATTTATCTAAAATCATGCTCACTCTTTAAAATTTAATATTTTGCTAAATAAAAGGAAGGTGGTTGTTGTAGTGAAAAAAAAGGAAAGTTGTTTAAATGATTGTTGGGTGTTTTTTTTCGAAAGGAGGAAAAATGAATAGAATTTGTAAGTTTGTTGTTTTAATTTTTTTATTTACAACATTGTTTACATTTATAAACGCACAGGCGCCGCAGAAAGAGTGGACCATTATATATTATATGGTTTCACAAAATGATCCGGATGTGGCAGAGCAAAAAATTGTTGAGCTTGAAAAAATAGGTTCAACAAGTGATGTGAATTTTGTTGTTCAATATGATGCAGGTGAAGGAAACCCTGCTTACAGGGGTAAAATTGAGAGGGATGTTATAGGTCAGGAAAATGATGTTGTTGATTCAACACTTCTTGATCCTAATGCAGGAACTACTGAAGAGGGAGATAATCTTGATTTTACAGATCAAACAGTTTTTGAAAATTTTATAGACTGGGCCATAGCAAGTTATCCTGCCGAGCATTATATGCTTGTTATAAAAGGGCATCATGATTGGGCAGTTGGAAGAGAAACCACAAAGGGAGTAGGTGGAGAAGGTGACTGGACTGGTGATCCTTTCATATATGCACCTGCTGAATTTGCATCAAAAACTATTGAAGGTGGTATTTACAATGTAGTTGAAGGTAATGCTACTATTCCTAATGGTTTTGAAATTGTGATGTTTGATGCGCCTAAGACAAACTCAATAGAGCTTGCTTATGCTATGTATGGAACAGATTTAACAGATGAAGCACAGCAAACAGATTATTTCATAGGATCAAACACGATGCTTCCTGAAATGCCTTATGACAAGCTTTTTGATGCTGTTAATGAGTATTATGATACTGATGCTGCAACAATTTCAGAAAATATAGTTAATAATTTTTCAAATATAACACCAGCAGATGGTGAGGAGTATTATAATTTAATCTCATTTGATTTGAGTAAAATGGGAGCAATTACAACAGCAATAGATAGTATGGCTAATCAATTTGATGCTAATATGACACCAAATGATCTTTATAAAAATGAATTTAAAGTTTTAGGTGACTTAGAACCTGAATTTTATACTAATTCAATAAATAGAACAGAAATAGCAAATGATGGTGCGGCTATGTTACTTCCGTGGTCTACAATTTATGATTATGATGATGATCACAGTGGTGCTGTACCTGGTGAACAATACTATGAGCTGGCTTCATGTGATATAGATGGAGATGGTGTTGGTTATGATGTTTATTTTACAGGGAATATTCTTGGAGATTCCATGTATGTAGCACTTGGATTATCTGGAAATGCACACGAAGCTTTTTATGATGCAAACCATAATGGTGTTTTTGATGGAGGAAATGAATTCTGGATAGTAGCTCATGATTATGAGTATGGAGCTCCTTTTGGATATTTTATTGAACTTTATCCTGATAAAAACCATGATAATCTTGCTGATTTAAAATATATGTCAGATCACGAATATATTACAGGATATCCTAATTATATTGGTGCTGATTTATCAGGAGCTGCAGATCAATTAGTATCAGAATTTACAAGATCTGAGAATCAATCTGCAATGATTCCTGTAAGAGAAGCTGCAAGAGATATTGTTTTAAATTCTGCTCATATAGGGTCACTTCCGGATGTTTTACCTGAAGGACTTGAAATAATAGGAGATCCTGAAAGTATGATGGATCAGACTCCAACCTATACCGATGCTAATTTTTCTTTTGTAGAAGATCATTTATGGGATGAATTCTTTGATAATGTATTACTAAATGATGTTACCGATCCTGCTACTCCAGCTGCACCAGTATTGGGTGCAATAACTGAAGATGCAGAAGGTAAACATTTTGATGTAACAATAGATAATCCTTTAGATGTAGATCCTGGAGATGGATCTATAGTTACAGGAGTAAAAGAATATAAATTGATTGAACAGGCTGTTTATGATTTTAATTTCATAGATGGTGCTGAAGAGGGTAATAATTTTACAGATACAACTATCCCAAGAGAATTATCAGGTATAACTGTTAGTTCAGATGACCAAAGATCTGGTAGTAATTCATATTATGCACAGGTTGGACCAGACGATGGTTATATTTATTATGTTGGTGGTAAAATTAGTGTTGATTTGACAGCTTATTCAGATGTATCAGCAACAATAACACTTTATGTAAAAGGTAGTATTTATGGAGATGCAGATTACTCATGGATTGAGTTTATCGCTGATGATGGAACTACTCAGAAAAGTTTATGGCATTCTTTAAATCAGTGGGGTGTTTTTGGTGATAGTAGTGCACCAGTATTAACTGAAGGTGATGGATGGCAAAAAATTGATCTGGATGTTTCAGATTTTGTTGGTGAATCCTTTGACTTGATTGTAAATTCCAACCTATTGTATGTTTCAAGTTGGCCTGCTTACGATTATTACTACCTGGATGATATTTCTGTTACACTTAATGTTAATAATGATTTTACTTTTGATGCAAGTGGGGCTATCCAGGGTACTCTACCTAATGGATATGAACAAAATAATCCTTATGAATTAACAATTACAAAAGAAACAGATGATAATAGACAGTATAATTTCTATTCAAAAGCTGTAGATAAAAATTATAACGAATCAAAATCATCTACTGTAGTTAAACCAGTTGGTGTTACAGCTCCGGGATTATTTAAAGTTGCTAATACAACTTTTGCTTCTGGAGAGTTAAGTATGACATTAAGCTGGATAGATAATGCTCTTAATAATGATGGGTATCTTATTCAATACTGGGATGAAGTTACAGAAGCTTGGGTTGATTCAACTGAGATAGCAGATGGAGATGCACAATCCACTACAATTTCTGATATTGGAGGAGATCCGATTTATGATGCTACAGGTTATCAATTCAGAATTATAGCTTATGTTGGTTCTGATTATGCAACTGCAACAGCTGAATCGACACCTGTTGATACTACATATACTACTGAAGAAATTTTTAAAGCTTCAGAGTTAGCAGTAGTAGCTCCAGCAGATTATGATACATTACCTGGTATTAGATTAACATGGATGGAAAATTGGGCTGAAACTTTTGATACTTATCAAGTTCAGTGGCAGAATCCTGAAGGAGATTGGGTAGAAATTGGAACTGTTGCTGAAGGAACAGATAATCCATCCGTAGATGTTTTTCAAATTGGTGGTAATGACCTTGAGGTTAATACAGTATATAATTTCAAACTGAATTTGCTTGATGGTGAAACTGTAGTTACAACAAGAGAAGTATCATTTGAAAAAGAAGGAGAAGTAGCAGCTCCTGGATTACCTGAAGATGTAACAATTACACAGAACGATATTTTTACTGCTACAATTACATGGAACAATAGCTATACCCGTGATTCAGTAACTAATGAAATTACAGGTATTGATGGTGGTAAAGTTGAAAAATATTACATTTTTGAAAAAGAAGATATAGATGATGGTAATTACATGGTATCCAAAGCAATTGGAACAGTTGATGCTCATTATGCTAAAGATGCAAGTGGTAATTATTATATTGAAACATCACCTGAGTATGAATTTGTTATGGATGTAACTTTTGATAAAACTTATGAGTTGATTGTTATTGCTGCAAATAACATAAGTTATGCAGGTGCAGAAGCTAAATATAGTGACTTTGAAGATTCAACTCTATATCATAATTATACACAAAGTTCTTTCGCACCTGGTGTAGATCAATCTGTGACAATGCCTTCAGAACTATTTGGATATGGCAATCTTATTCTTCTTTTAGATACAGATATTATCGATGGAGAAGGAAATTATCAAACAGATATCAATGACACGGTTTATATGCCATATTATTCAATAGATGATGGAGATCCTGTAGTAATGGATGAGGTGCTTTCTAATAGGATGTTTACATTAGCTAATAAAATATCACTACCGGAAGCAGATGGTACTCATACTATTGATTTCCATTATGGAGATATTGATCTTACAACAGCAAGTATTACTTACTCAGTTGGAACTGTTGGCAATGAAACACTTACATTAAATAACTTAAATCTAAGAGCCGAAAAAGAAAATAAAGTAATTGTTTCAGAATCAGTAACAGACAGTCAAAAAACTTATACAGTTATGCTTAAAAATAATACTCCTGTAGAGGTTACTTTCCCAACAACTGGCAAAGAGAAAGAAGTTATTGTTAGAAAAGAAGGTGACGGTTATAAGTTTGTAGGTACAGGAAATAAAGCTGTTATTGAAGAGTCAGGCGTTTATACAATTGCTGAAGATACTGAAGCTCCAGTTTTAAATTCAACTGAATTAAAACAAATAGGAGCATTAAGAATGGCAGCAACACTTGATATAAAAGATAATCTATCAGGTGTAAATTCCGCTTATGTTGAAGTTGATGGTAAAAGAACATATGCTGAAGCAATTAATGGCAAGTTAGCTATTGACATGTCTAATGTAAATACTGATGATAGTAAAATAAAACTTGTATACAGCGATAAAGTAGGAAATGAAAATGTTGAATATGTTTCTGCATCAGCTTTAGGTGTTGTACCACAGGTAAATAAAACAAAACTTGCACAAAATTACCCAAATCCATTTAACCCAGAAACTGATATTGATTTTGCAATACCTGCACCAGGAAAGGTTAAATTGGTAATTTATAATTCAAGAGGTAGAGTAGTTGAAACATTAGTAAACGAATATATTAATGATTCAGGTATTGTTACTAAACATTGGGATGGAAAAGATAAACACGGTAAAGAAGTTGCTAGTGGAGTTTATTACTATACCTTAATTTATAATGGTAAAAAAATCGAAACCAAAAAAATGATACTACTTAAATAATAAAAAGGAGGTGCAGGAATGTTAAAAAGTAAAAAAATATTTATATATATAATTTTAATAGTTGGTTTGATGTTTAATTTTGGATGCAGCAAGGAATCTGATTTGAATCCTTTCTCTCCGGATTATTCTGGACCAACAGAAAATGAGTTATTGGAAGATGGCTTTAATATTTATAATGCTTATGTAAATGGAACTGCTGATGAGTCAGATTTATCCGATGCATTAGATGATTTTACTGGTGCACTGGATGCAAATCCTATGAGCTATCAGGCACATATAGGAAAAGCACTTATAAATATAAAATTGGGAAACATAGAAACAGCAATGAATTATTTTGATGAAGTAACTATGAGTCCTGAGATGAATACAGCTTTGATGGCTGATATCCCTTACATGAGAATATTGTATTATGGAAAAGCAGAATTGTATGCTTTAGAATACAATAATAGATCATCTGCCATGCAGTTACTTGAAACATTAGTGTATGGTGGAGGTACAGATATTACAATTGAAGAATGGGCTTTTGAATATGATTCAACAATTAGTTCAGCTAACATTTTGGCTTTATTAGCAGAACTATATTTTTATGAAGGTTATTATTCTGAAGCTGATGTTTTGGTTACTCAAGCTTTAGCTTGGGATCCAGATAATGAAAGAGCTAATAATATTGATCAATTACTTAGCGAGTTATAGGATGGGAGCGTTTTTCGCTCCTTCCCCTTTAACTTTGTAAAGGAAAGGAGAAAAGTTGATATGGTTGGAAAAAGATTTTTTTCAGTAATAGTTATTTTATTGATTTTTTCTATGACAGCTTTTGCAGCTACAACAGGTAAAATTATGGGTAAAGTCATAGATAAAAATACTGGAAAACCTCTTGCAGGTGCTTCAATTCTTATTGAAGAAACTTCATTAGGGGCTTATGCAGATGCTGATGGCAGTTATTTTATATTGCAAGTTCCCCCTGGAGTTTATACAGTACAATGTCAAATAGTTGGATATGCAACTGTAAGAAAACAGAATGTTGTTGTTTCTGCGGATTCAACAACTACTACAAATTTTCAGATGGAAGAAAAAATAGCAGGAAGAGAAGAAGTTATTGTAAAGGCGAAAAGAGCAATTGTTCAAAAAGATAACACATCATCATCTAAAACATTTGATTCAACTGAAATAGAAAAGTTGACAGATCCATCTATGGCTGGAGTATTAAAACAGCAGGCTGGTGTTGTAGAAGGAGCCAATGATGAAATTCATGTTAGAGGTGGTAGACAGGGTGAAGTAGCTTATATAATAGATGGTATTCAGGTTAATACAGGTTTAACTGGTGGCTCTAATTTTAATTTACAATCAAATGCTATACAGGAAATGAAAGTAGTTACTGGTGGATTTAATGCTGAATATGGTGGAGCTATGTCAGGTATAGTTAAAGTTGTAACAAAAGGCGGAAAAAAAGAATACCATGGAAGTGCTTCTTATAAAACAACAAGATATTTAGTTGATGAATTTGATAAGTATGGCGAAGATACTTATCAACTTTACTTTTCTGGTCCTATTCCAAATCCTTTTATAAAGGATTTGAGTTTTGCAGCAAGTTTCGAATATGATGATGATAATGGTTATTATTTACATCATCCTAAGAGAAACTTTATACATGAAAATATAGATCCAGATTACCTGGTAGACCAGGCAGTAAATGTTGGTGATGCTACTGCTGTATTCTATTATTATGATGGTTTTGAACCTTACGCAAGAGGATGGAGACCTGAAGAATATAACAGAGACTGGAAATATTATTTGAACTTATCTATGAGACCATTGAATAATTTAAAAATTAGAAGTATTGTAAACAGACAGGTAGGTCATAGTTATGATAATTATTCAGATACTGATTATAGATTCCTTGAAACGGTTGATACAGTAGAATATCACGATATGTATACATTTAATATGGTACATACAATTAACACTAATATGTTCCATGAATTTAGTAGTTCTGTACAATACGATGCACAAAAAACGGGACATTTAGCTTCCGGTTATGAACATTATACAAATTTTAATGGCTGGGATACAGATACAGTTTATCAATCAAATGTAAATCTTGGTTATCTTGCAATGGGTGGTGGATTTTACAGTTATTATGCATTTACCGGTTTTGATCCTTATTATTATAATTATAGAGATGAGGCTTTAAAATTGAGTTATGCATTAACATATCAGATAGACCGCTACAATCAGTTAAAACTGGGAGTAAATTATAATCAAGATAACTTATATTATGAATATTACAATGGACGTGAAGCTGAAATTACCGGAGCAGATAAATATGAAGTTGAACCATATAATATAACTGCTTATGTTCAAGATAAAATAGAAGTTGAAGATATGGTTATAAATATTGGAGCAAGACTGGAAAGGTATTCACCAAATGTTGAGTATTATGAAGATCCAGGTGCTGCATATATTTATCATACTGGTACACAAACAAATGGTAATCCATTAAAAGGTTCTTATCCTACAGAAGGAAAAATAGAATCTGAAGCTAAAACTTATATTATGCCAAGATTGGGTATATCTTATCCTTTAAGTGATACTGGTGTATTTAGATTTTCTTATGGACACTTTTATCAATACCCATCATATGGTTATTTATATGCTCACATTCAAAGACCTCTTGAAGATGATTATTATGGAAACCCAAATCTTGATGCACAGAAAGCTATTCAGTATGAGGTTGGATTTGACCAGGGATTATCAGATATAATGAAATTCGGTATAACCGGATTTTTTAAAGAAAATAAAGATGTTTTAAGTGTAGTACGTAATCAATATTCTGGTAAATATTTTTATCAATACGTAAATAAAGACTTTGCAAAGGTATTAGGAATGGATCTTTCTTTAACTAAAAGATTCGCTGATAATTATTCTTTTGATATATCATATAGTTTTATGATGGCAAAAGGTAGTGCATCAAGTCCTAGTGAGTTTGCAGGTGTTTTAGATGAACCTGATTATGTACCGCCAGTAAAAACTACATACCTTAATTATGATAGAAGACATGCAATATCATCAAGTATTGCTTTTGCATGGGGTAAAGATGAAGGTCTTGAAATTTATGGTGTAAAACCATTTGAACAAACTGAATTATCATTATCATTATCAGCACAATCAGGTTTACCTTATACAAGACAAACAGAAGCTGGTGATCCTAAATCAGAAAAAAATGGATCAAGATTACCATGGAACAAAAAAGTTGATTTGACATTTAAAAGATCATTTAATGTTTATAAAGATGTTAAAACTAGTCTAATTATTGAATCAGATAATGTATTCAACTGGACTAATGTTAGAAACGTTGATCCATATACAGGAGAACCAACTGAGCAAAGAGTTGACAGAGAGGATTTCGCTGATGACAAGTTAGGTACATATGGATATTGGATGGTAAAAGACAATTATACTGATCTTGATGCTTATGGATTGCCTAGAATTGTTCGAGTTGGATTAGAAATATCCTTTTAATCGAGAAAGGTGGGTTTTATGAAAAGAGTATTTTTAATTATATTATTAATAGTTACACTTATTACTCCGGCTATATTCGCAAAAGCTGTTAATATAGATATAAATAGAGTAAAATTTTATATTACAGATAATGGATATACGGGAGGACCCCAATTCCCACAAGATGCAGGAGGTAAATTAAATGACAGTTTTCCCACACCAGGGGGAAGAACTTATGCTTTTGCACCATTAGTTTTTTGGGGAAATGGAATAAATGAACCTGGTAGTCCAGCAACACCTACTAATATTGATGTATCAGAAGAAATAGCTTATGAAGCTGGAAATTATGTATCCGGTGCATTTGTATCTGGACCTGCATGGGAAAATGGTGCACTTGCAACTGATTATGTAATAAATACATTTGATGGACAGGATTATACATTGAATAATGTTGCACAATCTACAGAAGAAGGTGGAGGCTGGTATTTGCCTTCACAGCAGGGTAGTGATCCTAATAATGATAGGTGGCCCTATAATCCTAAAAAATATGCATACACACCATCTTCATTTAAACCATATGAATCAAGTAGTGATGCTTACCTGAATTCAATTCCAGGAAGTGGAGCATTTGATCTTTATGTAGAAGATGAATCTATGATAGATAGTTTAAAAGATTATATATTAGTTTATGAGAGTTCTGAATTTCATGTTTATGAAGTAATAGAATACAATGAAACAGAAACTGGCTGGGAGCCTGTTTATGATGATAGTACAGAAATCGATAGTTTTACTCCTGATACTCCTACATCTATAGCCGGTACAGGAATCCATATTAATGTTGGTTCCGGTAATGCTACTCCACTATCTGATGGGGATTCTTATCTAATACAGGGTACAGGAGTTATTTCTGATCAGGATCTTGTAATTCCTTTTACAGATAATCAACTATTAGCTGATGGAGATACATTAATTGGTGCTCCAGAAAAATATGAAAATTTAGGAGTTGTTGCGCTTTTTAGAGCATATGCATGGAAAGCATCTTATATCGATACTGTAGTTGTTTTCGATATAACATTTGATAACCAGAGTACAGAATTAAGTAATGCGGGAGGAAGAGATTATGATTATTTTGCAGCAGGCGCAAACTTTTATGTTGGAATTGGTGACTCTCTTGATGATGCTGTAAAATATTTTGAAGATGAAAATCTCGTTATGATTTATGATTATAATGGAGAGGATGATTCTGATACATTGGGCGTTGATGAAGATGTTCAATGGAATACAGGTGACTTCGGTCAATCACCTTATGCAATGATTGGAGTAAAAATAATGCAACCTCTTTCAAAAGTTACTTCAGGAGGAGAGGTTCCATCAACAAGGATGACCCTTAAACAATCAGCTTATCCTCAGGAATACTTTTCATTTCAAAATGGAGCAACTGATCCTACTGCAATAAGTGGTTGCCCAAAAGATTTCATGTGGATCGTTGATGAAATTCAGGGAGACAATGCAGATGCATGGTATGACTCAATGAATTTCTATCATGAATCCTTTGGTGGTTTATTGGTTAGGGATGATGGTTCATGGCAAACAGGTTTCTGGGGAAATGAAGATGCTTATGATGCATTAACAGCAGGATATGTATCTTATTTTTATGAACCGGAATTAATTGAAGACCCTACAAGACAAATATATACTGCGCAGGATAGATCCGCGAGAAAAGTTTCTGGTCCTGTAACAATAGGCTGGTATTTAGGTGATCAAGGTGGATTGGCTCAAGGTGAAAAAGCACACATGAGATTTGCAATGTATGCTGCCGCTCCAAATAGTTGGGGCTGGAGTACACCAAATGAAGCAACCGCTGCTGATCCAGTATTTCAGAAGGTTAAGAAAATATCAACTTCAATTGATGCATTGCAGGAAAACTTTTTATCTCCTGCTCTTGTACCTATTGATCCTATGATTACACATAAGGGAACTACTGAATATTTTGATTTTGAAAATGAAGCGGTAGAAATTAGATGGAAAACAAATTCCGAAACTTCTTTCCTTGCAGATATGGGAGAAGCTTATAAAATTACATCTTATAGAATTCAACAATATACAGGACAGCAGTATGAAAATTCACTTAAACTACATGCTGGTACTCATCCTAATTTTGTTGAAGGATATTTTGATATATATACAGCAGTTAATCAATATTTTGATTTTTTCTTTGATGTAGAAGAAAGTGATCCTACAATATTATGGGCAACAAGTGATCTTCTTGGATATATTGTTGAAGAAAGTTCAGATGTAAATTATAGATTAGGATTCAAATTTACCGATACAACTTATACTGAACTTTATGAATACATTTATGTAGAATATAATAAAACATTCGGATATAATTATAAATATATACTTCAATCAGAAGATACTGTAGGAAATCTCTCCAGTGCATCAGGAAATCAAGCTTTTGAAGTTGTTCCTGCTGCTGAAGAAGAAGACACAATAAGTGCAGCTCTAAATAAAGTTACAGTTGTGCCTAACCCATTATTTGTAGGTACACGATGGGACAAATATAAAGAAATATCAGAAGTCAAATTTAATCATGTTCCTGGAGAATGTTTAATTAAGATATTTAATGTTAATGGGGAATTGTTAAAACAGATCGAACATAACAATGGTAAGACTTATGCTTCATGGGACCTATTGACTAAATATCAGCAAGAAGTTGCTTCTGGTCTATACATCTATGTTGTTGAAGGTAAAAATGGTCAGAAAACTAAAGGAACATTCTCTATCATTAGATAGGATTGGAGGTTAGGATGAGAAAGTACTTTACAATTATTATAGTTTTAATGTTAGTGACCACTTTTTCCTTGGCACAAGTATCTGATGAAGAACAAGAAAATACTGATAATCGGGGTACAAGTGGTTTCGCATTTTTGAAAATTCCTGCATCAGCAAGACATCTTGCTTTGGGAGAAGCAGCTTATTCACAAAATTATGATGCATCAGCAATGTTTTTAAATATTTCTGAACTTGCTGATATAAAAGGAACCTCAATGTTTTATACAAAACAGAATTTATTTGATAATCTCCTATATATGAATAATTTTGCAATTAGTACTAAAATTGCAGAAAGGTGGGGGATAGGTGCTTCAGTTAAGTCATTGACAACAGAAGAAATGGAAATAACTACTTTAGATGATCCTGAGGGTACCGGTATAACATATAAGTATAGTGACATTGCACTTGGCGCTGGTTTTGCATATAGAGCTACCAAGAGATTTTCTATTGGGGCTAAATTAAAAATCGTAAGTGAATCTATTGCAAAAACAACCGCTAATGCTTTTTTAATTGATGTTGCTACAGAATATAGGTTGAATTTTGCCAATACAAGAATATCAACAATGTTTGAAAATTATGGACCGGATACCAGTTTTGAAGGTGATGATTTATGGGCACAGGTAGATACTACTGATGGCTCGGATACACCTGATCAAACTGACCCAAATAGAAATGTAAATTTAATTGCAAAAGAATTTGGTGCACCGGCTAAGATAACTGTAGCAATTAGTACGGATATTCTTGGAGAAAAAGCTCTTTATAAAATGAATGATAATACTCTTACTTTTCATACTGCGTTATCAAAATCTAACGATCAGTTAGAAAGCGGTAATTTTGGTATGGAATATAGTTATAGTGGATTATCAGGATTTAATTTGAGCTTAAGAGGCGGAGCTATTCTTTATCAAGAAGAAGATTGGGATAACAAATATTCTATGGGTGGAGGATTAAATTATGAATTTTCAGAAAAATCCTCTATGACATTGGATTATGCATTTAGAAATCATAATGATTTAGATCAGACTCACGTTTTTTCATTGATAATGAATTTCTAATTATTCTAATAAAAGGAGGGGGTATTTATACTCCCTCCTTTATAAATAGTTTTATATTTTTTAATATTAATAAAATTCTTAGGAGGGTTTTTCGATGCTGCATAAAAATTATATATTAACTTTATTGATTATTACATTACTTTTTGTTTCATGTTCAAATTCTGCAAAAGATGATGAAAAAAAAATAGATATTGGTAAATATAAAGGGAAAACTTTATATATAAATAAGAAAAACACAGATGAAATACTGGAAACAGTTGAAAAATCAATGCTTGATTATGAAAAGTTTAAAAAAAGAGAAAGCAAAAAATATGAAGAAATATTACAAAATGAAATGAAAAAATATTATTATCAAAAGAAAGTCCTTAACAAAATTGATGATTTCAAGGAAGAATTTTTAAGTCATGCAAAATATAGATATGATTTGCAACATATATTTTTACATGATAAAGGTGCTTTAAGTGAAGTAATGATGTTCAAAAACAAACTGAATAGTTTTAAAGGTTTTGCAGAATTAGCAAAGAAATATTCAAAAGAAGAAGGAACAAGTAAATCAAAAGGTTTGTTAACACATGTAAAAATATATTCAAATGACATTTCTACAAAAGCTTTTTATAATTTAAAAAATAAACCACTAAAAGAACCTTTTTCATTTAAGGATGATTTTGGATATCATGTATTTAGAATAATAAAAAAAATTAAATTAAATGTAGATGAAAATAAGGATAGGTTTATCAAAATAGGAACAAATGATTTTATAAAATACAAATTATTTAAAAAACTTTATAAAAAATATAATGTAAAAATATTTTATTCAAATCTTTATAGGTTTTTAGAAAAAGATAAAAATACTGAAGTATATTCCATAAATGGAAATATTGTACAAAAAAATGAATTTATAAATAAAATTCCGGAAAAATTAGGTAAAGATATATATTTTAAAGCGAGGATTAATTTAACTTCTGCAGCACCTTTAGTTTCAGAAATAATTAAAGATGAATTAGTAACAAAGGAGATTGAAAAAATACAACCTACAAAAGAAATAATCAAAAAAGCAAACAATAGATTTAAAGAAGTTATATATAATAAATGGTTTGATACATTATATGAAAATGTAGATATATCAGATATAACAGATGAAAAAATAACAAAATTATATAATCAGGAAAAAGATAAAATTCCAATGGTTGAAAGGGTTAAAATTGATTATATAGTTTTTAATGATAAAAATATATATTTACAGGCAAAAAAAAGAATAAACAATTATCAAGATTATCTAAAATATCAAAAACAATTTCCGGGGAAAATAAGGACTACTTCTTTTTTTGATAAAAATAATATACCTTCTGATTATTCTGTATTTGAAGAATACTTAAAATTAGATAAAAAAACTCTTTTACCGGGTATGAAATTTAGAGATAAATGGATTATTCCAATTATTAAAGATAAAATAACTGAGAAAAAAGTAAATTTACTTAATTATAAGAATCGCATAAAAAGTTTGGCAAAACAGGTAAGATTTTATGAAAAAGTATTAGAATATTGGAAAAGTGTAGATGAATTAAAATTAAAAGAATGGGTGTATGAGGATCTGGAAAAATTTATAGAAAAAATGAGGACTATTTCCATAGATAAAATAAAAAATATAAAATAAATGTTGAATAATGTAAATATTTTGCTACATTACTTAAAAAGGAGGAAATATGAAAAATGTTAAAATTACAATATTTATTTTAATAATTATTTTTTTATCGATTAATATTTATGGGGAGAAAAAAAGCAAAAAAGAAGAAAAAGATGGGAAAAAAGTAATAAAAAAGGAAGAATATGAAGAAGGATTAAAAAATCAGAAAAAAAATTATAAAAAATCTGTAAATAAAATGAATGGAAATATGGATGTTTTTTATAAGCTATATGATTATATGGGAAAAGGATATGTAAAATTAAATGTTGATTTAATCTTTCAGGTAGTTGATTTTGAAAATATAAAGAGTACTAAATTTGATATTTCATTCTATGGTAAAGATAAATCCGGTTTTTCCAAAAAAGAGGATTGGTCTATAGATAAAGATCAATTTTATGTTAATGAAGAGGGAGATGGTATTTTAGTACTGGATTTTTCTATCGAAAAGGGGATATATAATAATGTAAAAATTAATATAACTGGTAATAAAGGAGAAACTGCAAGTGTTGAGATACCTAAATTTAAGACTTTAAATTTAAGTGATTTAGAGACAAAATTGTCAGAAATGTATCTTTTATCTAATATAAATAATTGTAAAAACAGGATGTTTCTTAAAAGAAGATTTATATTAATACCTGAAATTAAACATGTATATCAAAAGAATAGAAAATTTGGTTTCTATTTTGAGTACTATCACCTGAAAACTGATGCTTTATACGATGAAGGAAAATATAAAATAAGCTATAAATTAATTTATGCAATAAATGATATGGTTATATATGAGAAATCAGATGTAAAAGAAAATGTACCTCCTAATGGTCAGGTTGTTGATTTTATAAATTTGGCTTCAGCAACTCCGGGTATTTATAAACTTGAGGTTGTTTTTGAAGATTTAATGTATGATGAAAAAAAAGTTATTAAAAAATCAGAATATTTTTGGTTAAAAGAAAAAGAAAAAGAAAAAGTTAATGATAATGAAAAAAAAGATCAAACAAAAAAATAATTTATTAAAATACAGGGGGAAATTAATTATTCCCCTTGTATTAATTTTGTTTATTTTTAATTCCTGTTCTTCTTATATTTCAGTATTTAATAATATAAAACCCCACGAGAAAAAAATATTTTATTATTTGCTGTATAGAATCAAACCAAAAAATATGGAATATTTGTTTAAGCTTGATAAAAATAGGAAAATAATTCGTTACAGAAAAATTGTTCAAAAAGTTTCCAATAAATTAAATATGAATGTTAGTGAATATAAAAAAATGCAGATAAATCGAATAAGAAAAGCAAATATTAGATATGGGAAATATAGAAAAGGAATGTTTACCGATCGTGGAAGAATATTAATAAAATATGGAGAACCTTTATCAATATCTGAAAAAAATTTAGAACAATATGGTAAAGTACTCGTCTGGCAATATTCTAATCAGGTTGAGTTTAAATTTTCTATTCATTCAACAAGAGAAAATAGATTGATAAATCTTTCAGATGAAAAGTCTTTTATTATAAAATGAGAATTATTTCAGGAAAGTATAAAAGTAGAAAAATAGAATTCAAGAAGCTAAAGGGGCTTAGACCCACCCTTGATAGGGTTAAAGAATCAATATTCAATATTTTATTTAATCATATAAATATTAGAAATAAGATTGTTTTAGATGGTTTTGCTGGTACGGGGTCCCTTGGTCTTGAAGCGTTGAGTAGAGGCGCTGCAAAAATTTATTTTATTGAAAAAAATTCCCAAATATTCAAATTATTAAAAAAAAACTGTAAAACGATCGATAATTCTGATAAAATTACATTATATGAAAATCAGTTTTATAAAAGAATGGATTATTTTGTTGAAAGGAACATTAGGTTTGATTTAATACTTCTCGATCCACCTTATGAAAAAGGGTATATAAATGGAATTATTTCGAATAAAAAATTTATCGATATGTCTAAAAAGGGTGCAATTGTTGTTTGTGAGGTTGAAAAAAACATGAATATCAATTATAATAATGATATATGGAAAAAATTAGTTAAAAAGGACTATTCTCAGACATCTGTAATTATTTTTAAAAAAATAGGAGAATTATGACAAAAGTGAAAAAAGGTATATACCCCGGTACTTTTGATCCAATAACTAAAGGACATATCAATATTATACAGAGAAGCTTTAAATTTTTTGATAAATTGATCATTGCTGTGGCTGATAATAATAAAAAATCTCCTCTATTTAATGTAAATGAACGTGTTGAAATGATAAAGGAAATATTTAAGGATAATGGGAAAATTCAGGTTCTTTCTTTTAATGGACTTCTTGTTGATTTTGCAAAAAGACAAAATGTTAAAGTTATTATAAGGGGATTAAGGGCGGTTAGTGATTTTGAATATGAATTACAAATTGCTTTGACTAACAGACAGCTCTGCAAAGATTTCGAGAGCTTGTTTTTGATGCCATCAATTGAGTATATTTATTTGAGTTCTTCAGTTGTTAAAGAGATTGCTTCCAAAAATGGTAAATTAGATAAATTTGTGACAAGTAATGTTAAAAGTAAGCTTCAGAATAAATATTAAAAAAGAAAAGGTATTATGAAAAAAGTATTAGTATCTTATGGTAAAAATAAACAAGATTGGAATAAAATTAAAGAATTGATAAAAAAAGATAAAGAATTATCTTCAAAATATAATTTTGTTATAACCCATGATAAAAAGGAATTGAAGGATAATATAGAAGATACAAATATATTTTTTGGGTTCAAATTGGCTAAAAATATTTTTAAAAGAGCAAAACAGATTGAATGGATGCAGTTTTCTTCAGCTGGAGTTAACCATACAATTTATGATGAAAATTTATCTTCAGATGTTATAATAACGTCTTCAAAAGGAATACATGGCAAAATTATTGCTGAGCAGGTAGTTGGTATGGTATTATATTTCAGTAAAGGATTGAATATTTTAAGAAAAAGACAGAATCAAAAAATCTGGAAAAGAGATGATGTTGTAAATAAACAATACCAGCTGGAAGATAAAAATATACTTGTTCTTGGTTATGGAAATATAGGTAAAGAAATATGTGAATATTTTAAAAAATTTAATTCTATCTGTCATGGAATAAAAAAGCACGTTAAAAAAAGAGAAATTAATAATGTTAAAATTTATAAAATGGGCCAAATTTATGATATACTATCTTATATGGATATAGTGATTGATGTTTTACCCCTAACTGAAGAGACAAAAAATGTTATCGATAAAACTTTCTGGAAAGCTATGAAAGAAGATAGTATTTTTATTAATGTTGGAAGAGGTAAACACATGGTTGAAGAAGATCTTATTAGAAATAGTTCACATTTAAGAGGACTTGGTCTTGATGTAACTACTGAAGAACCACTTCCTGAAGATTCTAAAATTTGGGAATTGGATAATGCTTTAATTACACAGCACACATCAGGTGATTTTAAAAATTATTTGGAAACTTCATTTAAACTTTTTTTAAAAAATTTAAAAAGATATTCAAAAGGTGAAGATTTATTTAATATAGTAGATAAAAATGAAAAATATTAATCTGAGGAGGTAAATTTATGCCTAAAATTATAGATGTTTATGGTAGAGAGATATTGGATTCAAGAGGAAATCCTACAATTGAAGTTGAAATATTAACCGAAAGTGGTGGATTTGGAAGAGCCATGGTTCCTTCTGGGGCATCTACTGGTGAACATGAAGCATTAGAATTAAGGGATAATGATAAAAATAGATACCTTGGCAAGGGAGTTTTAAAGGCAGTTAAAAATGTAAATCAGGTCATAGCTCCAAAATTGATTGGAGTTGATGTTACTGACCAGAGATTTATCGATGAATTAATGATTAATTTAGATGGAACAGAAAAAAAGGAGAAACTCGGTGCTAATGCCATGCTTGGAGTATCAATAGCATCTTTAAAAGCTGGAGCAGGTTTTTTGGGTATGCCTCTATACAGATATATAGGTGGTGTTAGTCCAAAAGAACTTCCTGTTCCAATGTTAAATATTTTAAATGGTGGAGAACATGCTGATAATAGTGTTGATTTTCAGGAATATATGATTATTCCAATATCTGCAAAATCTTTTAAAGAGGCTGTAAGATATGCAGCTGAAGTCTTTCATACATTAAAAAAAGTTTTACAGGAAAAGGGGTACAAGACTTCGGTAGGAGATGAAGGAGGTTTTACACCAGATTCAAAAAATAATTATGAACCACTTGATTTAATTCTTGAGGCAACAGAAAAAGCTGGCTATGAACCAGGTAAAGATATATGTATCGCACTGGACCCTGCTTCAAGTGAATTCTATAAAAATGGCAAATATGTTTTGGAAAGTGAAGGAAAAGAATTATCTTCAGATAAGATGGTTGATTATTATGTTAATCTGGTAGATAAGTATCCAATTATATCAATAGAAGATGGTCTTGCTGAAGATGATTGGACGGGATGGAAAAAATTAACCGAAAAACTTGGAAATAAGATTCAAATTGTTGGAGATGACTTATTTGTTACAAATGTAAAGAGGTTAAAAAAAGGAATACAGAAAAATATTGCTAATTCTATTCTAATAAAAGTTAATCAAATTGGAACAATAAGTGAAACACTTGATACAATTCAGCTTGCCAGAACAAATAATTATACAACTGTAATTTCACATCGTTCAGGAGAGACCGAAGATCCTTTTATTGCTGATATGGCTGTAGGATTAAATTTAGGTCAAATTAAAACAGGATCTCTATCAAGATCTGAGAGAGTTTCTAAATATAATCAATTACTTAGAATTGAGGATGAACTTGAGGGGTATTCAAAATATAGTGGTTTTGATAATTATTATAATATAAAAGAGTATAAAACTGGGAAATGTAATGGATGATAAAAATTTTAGTGTTTTAGTTGTAGATGATGAAGCTGCATTACGGAGTATTTTAAAAGAAATATTGCTTGAATTAAACTACTCAGTTTATCTTGCTGAAGATGGGTATGAAGCTTTACAAAAAATAAAAAATCAGGATGATATTGATATAGTTTTAACAGATATAAAAATGCCCAGAATGGATGGCTTGGAGCTTGTAAGAAACTTAAAATCTGAAAATTCTGATATTATACCTATCATGATGACAGGGTATATTGATTCAGAAATTCTTGTTTCGGTATTACGTGCTGGAGCTTATGATTTTATTCCCAAACCTTTTGATGCTCAGGCTGTAGAATTAATTTTAAAAAGAAGTGTAAAAAAAAGAAAAATGATTTTAGATAATAAAAGATTAATGAAAAAATTAAAAACTGCAAATAAAAAATTGAAAGCACAAAGTGACAAGTTAAAACAGAAGGTTGTTATAGGGGATAAAATATTAGAAAAAAAATATGAAGAATTAAAATATATAAGTGAAACGATGAAAAAAATAAACTCATCAATGGATTACAAAAAGACCATACATTTTATATTAAATGTAGTTAAAAAAGTTATTGGGTCAAAAAGGGCTTCAATAATGCTAATGACAGAGGATAAAAAACATCTTAAGGTAGTTGATATGATAGGCAGCAGTTTTATAAATGAAAAGGTTAGTATTTCTAATGGTGTTGCTGGCTGGGTTGCAAAGAACAATGAACTCCTTTATGTAAAAGATAGAACTAAAGTATCCGATGATATAAAAAAATTACTCAAGGCAGATAGGTATGAAGCAAGATCTTTTGTTTCATTACCTCTTAATACAGTAAAAAGAGGGCTTATTGGAATATTAAATGTTACAAAAGATAAAGAAGACGAAGTTATAACTGAAGAAGAAGTAGATATTTTAAAAATATTTTCTCAGCAGGCTGCGGCTGGAATTGAGAGTTCTCTAACCTACGAGGAATTGGAGAATCATTATTTACTTACAATAAAAGCACTTTCAAATGCAATTGAAGCAAAAGATGAATACACGAGGGGGCATGCAGAGCGTGTTACAGAATATGCTGTTGAACTTGCCAAGCAGGTTGGATACTCAGGAGAAGATATCAGGACATTGAAATTTGCCGGCATATTGCATGATATTGGCAAAATTGGTGTTCCTGCTGAAATACTGGGGAAACCTGCGAAACTAACTGATAAAGAGTATGATTTAATGAAAAGACATCCAGAGATTGGGGAATCCATAGTTGAAGGGATCGATTTTTTGGAACCCTGTCTAAAAATAATAAGAAATCATCATGAAAGAATTGATGGCAAGGGATATCCTGATGGGTTAAAAGGAGAACAAATACCGGGAATTGTAAAAGTTTTAACAGTTGCTGATGCTTTTGATGCAATGACATCAGATAGACCATATAGAAAGGCGCTTTCTGTTAGTGAGACAGTAAAAAGATTAAAAATTAATAAAGGAAAACAGTTTGACTCTAAACTTGTAGGAATATTTATTGAGAAAGTTATTGGTAAATTTTTCAATTGGAGGAGCAATGAAAGTAAGGGCAATTAATAGTAGTGAAAATAATAAAATATTTATACTTGATGAAAATTTTGAAATTAAAAATATTGATTCTGTAAAAAAAAGAATTTTATCAAATATTAAAAATGGATTTGATATTATTCTAAATTTTGAAAATGTTAATGAAATTACCAGTAAAGGATTGGGGTTTTTGGTATCAATTTTAAAAATGGTGAAAAAAAATAATAGAAAGTTAAAAGTGGTAAATCTTCAGCCATTTGTTCGGGAAGTAATTAAAACAACACAACTGGATAGAGTGCTGGATATTTATGAAGATTTGACTAAATTAAAGCAGGGAGTTAATTATGGGGAATGATAAGGATCATATCATAAAATATTTTTCAGATTATTTTGATGATATAGATGAAAATACAAATATAGAAATTATAATTAATAAAATTAAAAACGATAATAAGACCCTCAATGATTCAATTAATATGATAAGTGATATTAATGATGAAATAAAAGACGACTTAGATAGTCTAATGGAAAATATTAAGGAGATTGAAAAAAAACTTATACCAGAAACCAGTAAGACCATTGAAACGATAATTGAAAAAGAAAATATTGAAAAAAGAAATATTAATTTATTAAAAAATGAGTTTAATAAATATATTGATAATTCAAGAATAAAATTATCGAAAATGGTAAATTTGAAAAACAAATTTGGAGAAGTAATAAGAGAAAATCAAAATCTGATAAAAGAAAAAAAGTTTATAAACAGCTTGTCTGATATTTGTCTTTCAAAACTAAAAGAATTAAATAAATAGTTATTAAATTATTATGAAATTAATGGGTATCGATTGGGGGAAATCCCGGATAGGGATTTCAGTCTCAAATTCAAGTTGGTCAATAGTATCACCGGTTTCAACTCTTAAAAACAAATCGGATATTATTGAAAAAATTACAGAATTAAAAAACCAATATAATATCAAGAGATTTGTTATAGGTCTTCCTCTTTCAATATCAGAAGGTAATATCAAAAAGCACTGGGGTGGGTTTCTTTTTTTTGAAAAATTAAAAAGAAATGTTAAATGTCCGATAAGCTGGTCTGATGAAAGATTTTCCACTGAAGAAAGTTTTGAAAAACTTTCCGAAATTGAGTTAAAACACAGTTTTAAGAGAAAAAAAGTTGATCAGGTGTCTGCTGTTATTATTTTAGAAAGATATATTACTCAAAAAAAGAAAAACAAAAATGTTGTACTTGCTGTTACTGGAAATATCGGAACAGGAAAATCTTTTGTTAACAAAAAATTTAAAAATCTTTTTGATGCGGTACTTATTGATGCTGATAATATAGCAAAAAGAATATCCCAAATAGGTAAAAACGGATATAAAAAAATAAAGACAGAGTTTGGAGAAACATATTTTAAAAAAAATGGGAAGTTAAATCGCAAAAAACTGGGAGAAAGAGTATTTAAAAATGATGAGATGAGAAAAAAATTAAATAATTTATTACATCCCATCATTATAGACAATATCAAAGAAAAAATTTCAAATTTTAAAAATAAGTTTATTGTTTTAGAAATTCCTTTGCTAATAGAGGAAAAATTGTATTATTTATATGATTATTCTCTCTTGACAAAGGCATCAAAAGATGTGATAATTGAACGCGTAAAAAAAACAAGGGATCATTTTGATTCAAACTATATTCAGAAAATTATGAAT
>Ga0102934_1000283_pt1 | contig 32508 bp, 30 predicted proteins | sample SalPonR2_A_D1_MG_FD_78175 | JGI IMG/M metagenome (GOLD analysis project Ga0102934, IMG submission 78175) | Salt pond soil microbial communities from South San Francisco under conditions of wetland restoration - Salt Pond MetaG R2_A_D1_MG | ecosystem: Environmental > Aquatic > Marine > Intertidal... | reverse complement strand
TGCGCGAGAAGGGCCTGCTTCCCGACTCCAGCTCCTACAACGCGGCGGTCCGCGCCTGTGTGTGTGGATCCGTCAAGCACTGGGCGAAGGCAGTGGAGCTGCTTCAGGAGATGGGTTCTCGGGTCTACCTGTCGGACCAAAGTACGTCGCAGGCTGTGGTGCATGCCTACAATGCGGCGCCTTGTACTGACCAATCGGACCTTGGCGGGGCACACAGCGAGGTCTCGACGCGTGAGAGAGCCGTAGCTTTGCTTCACAGCATGACCGTGGGCGGCTCGCCTTTCAACAGTGACAGCAGCGAATCGTTGCTTTCCCTGGGTCGCTTTCTTTCTTTCAGGCACTTTTGCCCTCCCGTATCGCATCGTCCATGCCCCCCTTGCTCGCATTGCTGTTCCCAACTTCCTTCATCCGGGGAGCCGGCCTTCGATCCCGATCATTTGCAGAACGGTCGGATGCTCAGCTTTGTGGAGGACGTGTCGAGGCCAAGTGGAAATAGCCGGCAATTCACAGCACTACTAGTGGGACTCGAACTCATGAAACGAGAAATGAGACTCAGGAGCTATATCTTAGATGTGTTTCTTGCACTAGATGTCAGATGTCTCGTATAGGCTCGACCAGCCAAACATCATAAAATAGAGTTAGAGGAAGAGAGCATTCGATGCTCCCCCGGCATGACAATTATATGTTAGGGGCATAAACCTCAGGAAATGTTCCTTCTAAGTTTTGTGCGAGAGTCACCTACATAAAACGAGAAAAGGAGACTCACTAGCTCGAACTAGATGTCAGCAGTAATCTTCGCACTAGGTATCAGGTACTTAGAGAGGAGAGGAAATTTCTGTGGGGCAACGTCGCCACAGCTGTGCACTTCAAGGGATCACATTGTAAGAATTACGTGCAACTCAAAATTGATGAGTTTTCTGTATAAACAGCGTGAGAATGATCCAGATTTGCAGAAAAGTGGGTCAAGTTTACGAGCCGTGAAGTTTGATAATTGTGCGGAACAAAGGTCTTAAACAGTCTCTCCTGTACACCAACAATAAGCACCAAAATATTATTTTCCGGAGGATTATGGGTATTTGTTCTTCCTTCATCGTGCACAACACAAAGAAAGATATACCATGTTACCAGCTCTATGTGGCGGGGAGGTTAAATGTTTATGGGCCAGGATGGTTGGTGATACAGTAAAAAAGACAAGTGTGATACAAAAGTTTTATGTTTGTGTTTATCGCGTTGAAAGAGACAATAGGTATTTTGAAAAATCAAGATTAACTGAAGTTAAGGGGCGTGCTTTCTCACCAGGACGCACTCAACAAGATACGACAACCGCACCAACTTTCTCCTAGGCGCTTTCGCAATGCGACGGTCATGTATGCAAAGCAACCCACAGTGTGTCAACTTCGTTGCCCATTCACGCCTTCTGACTTTATTGCCTTATCGGACTTTCCGGAAATTGGAATAGACGGGTCCGGGGCGCTTTGGATATCGAAGCTGTTGGAAAGTGCAAGTCGCCTGGCAGCCCCTTCATCACCAGGAATAGGCGCTAAAAAACCTTCGCAAGCCAGCAGAGCGGACAATGACGTTTATGATCGGAATTCGTTTTGTGAGTTGATGGACTTACGTTCCTCCTTCAACGCAGTGCCTCGTGCTCGCTTCTCGGCCGCCCGGTCGGCATCTAACATGTACGAGCCATTGGGCACTGCAGCACAGAACCCCTTCCTCAACCGTTCCGCTCTCAAACTTGCCAACATAGATGCAATAATTCCTTTAAAACCAGTCTTGGTCTCACAAGGCATGGATGTCGAAGACTCTCTCCCTACCTTCACATTTCTAGACCTTTGCGGAGGGCCCGGAGGCTTCTCAGAGTACTTGTTGAGACGACAAGATCTTGTCAAAGAGGTACATGGGTGGGGAATGACGTTGTGCGATTGTAAGTGTGGATGGGACAGGGGAAAATTGGGTGAATGGATTGTGGACGAAAACAAGAAAAATGCGAGAACATTCGAGAGCACCCCCAATGAGGACCATCAGTCGGGCATTTTCCCTTCGAAAAGACGCAAGTGCATGTCAGCTTTGGCATCACTGCAGACAAGAGCCCTTCACTTAGTCTATGGGTCTGATGGAAGTGGTGACCTGTGCCAGCCCGACAATGTTCAGTTCCTTGCCGACTCGATGGCGGTGCGAGTAGACGTTGTTGTGGCGGACGGAGGCTTTGCCGGGGCTAGGGGACGGTTTGATCAGGAGGCTGCCATGCTGCCCCTCTTGATTAGCGAGGCATCCGCGATGGTCCAAACGCTTCAACCGAAAGGATGCTTTGTTTGCAAGTTTTTTGACATGACGTTGCCAGGGACGGTTCAGCTCGTCGCTCTTCTGGCTTTGCTCTTTGAGCGAGTTACCGTCGTCAAGCCAGTTATGAGCCGGCCAGCAAGCTCCGAGAGGTACTTCCTAGGGCAGGGGTTCCGCGGTTTCGACGAGGAGGAAAGCAAGGAGGGCGCGGTTAGCACGCGCCAAGCAAGGGTCCTCCTGAACGAAATGCTCGCCCTGGCAACAGCTGGACAGACCTGCGGGACACCGGTCGACGGGGGAGAGGGGGGGGGGCAGGCGTTGATAACATCGATGCGACAAGCCCTGGCCCGAGGCTCGCCATTTGTTGCTTGGCTGCGTGCAGTGAACGACAAGCTCATGCGCTCGCAGGTGGAAGCGTGCTATGCCATCCATGCAAGGTTGGAAATGGAGGAGGGCGAAGGAGAGGGCGAGAGAAGCGCACATGAAGAGGAAGAGAATGCGATCGATGTAGACAGCTACCGACAAATATGGGGTCTAGACAAGCTGCACAATTCACACAGGGAAGAACAATGAAGACGTGAAAAGTGCACCGTTTAAATGAGAAGGAGACGGGTTGCATTTTTCTTTTCGCCTCCGATGCAATGATACTCACGAGGAGGCTTTGTATTTGAAGTGCTCCCGCGCGATCTTCTCGGGCAGCATCGCAGACATGTCGTCGCAAATCTTCAATTCTTCGGCAAAATGCCTCTCACCGGGCCCGGCACTTGCTCCGTACAGCCTACAGATATGCTCCCGGGCAAAGCCGCGCAACCACTCGTAGGTAGCCAGACTCTTCTTCATTCCTGCCACACGACCCTCGTGGGCCTCCTCTCCCTGGCCCCCAAACACGTGCATGCGACCGTACAGCCGCGCCAAATGAAAGTGCGCGCGAAAGACTGGCTTAAAATCCTCTTTGCTGGGCAGATCCCAGGCTACGTTTTCGACACCAGATGCCTTGAGACCGGGAGAAGAGGTTTCTCGGACGTCTGGCGGCGGAGATTGCTTGTGGTACAGCCTGACGAAGTGCTCGAAGGCGGCGATCGCCAGCCGACAGTATGTGTCACATTTCTCCGCCTCGGCCTTGCTCGGTTCGTACGCCTCCAATGCCTTATTGTCGTCCTCATCGCCACGCGCTCGCCGTCCTGCCTGCGACAGCTTCTCTTCCACCCTCGCGGCCTTCGTCTCCAAAAGCGTCAGGTACACCTCCCCCAGCTCGAAAGACACCACCTTCAGCAGCCCCGCGTACGCCCGAGGATTCAAGTCATCCAGCAGAGGCTGCAACAGCCCGGCGCGGCGAAGGAACATGGCTTGTCGACGCTTGTCGTCCGATTCGAAGACGGCCAGGTCCCGGTAGGCTTTGCTCTGCTCCCGCAACAGGTGCACGTGCTCCGTCACGTGCCCATCCAGGACGAAGTAGCTCAGGGCGGCTGCCAGGTGCTTCTGCGCTTGGAGGAAGACGGGTCGTGCCTGGGCGAATGACGTGATGGAGGGAGGGAGAGGCAAGCGGGAGGGTTGGGCGCAGGTGGTTCCTGCGGGGGAGGCGTCGGGGGCGAGGGGGGAGGACGGGCTCGATAAGGAGGGGAACAGACGCGGGAAGCCGACCAGGAAAGCCGCGGGCCTTCGGGCCTCATTTCTGTCGAGCTCCCCCAAGGCCAGCGCAGCAGCCTCTCCCAGGATGGAGGCGTACAAAACGGCCCACTTTCTGTGGACGCCGGCGACTGAGAGCGCCCGAGCCTCTTCCCTTGCCGTCCCGGGCCCTTCGCCTCGCGCCTTCGCTTCCTCCTCTCTCCTCAAGAGCACGTCGCACGCTTCCAAGCACCTGGCGGCAGCCTCCTTGTCCCCCTGCTCGCCCAGCAGGTAGTCGACGAGGCTCATGCAGTTGCCCACCCACCCGCACACGTCCAGCGTCAACTCCCACTCCAGCTGGCGGGCCAAGGTCTGGTAGCAATATGAAGCCGAGGCGTCCGCATTCCTCAAGGCCCCGTAGACCTGGGCCAGGTAGTAGAGTGTGTGCGTGTGGTGGCCGTCGATCGGGCGCCGGAAGCTACGCCTGTCGGCGCCCTCAGGCCCGCGGGCGGCTGGTGCCGCGCGGCCGACGGTCTTCATCGGGCCTTCCTCGCTACCGTTCAACTGTGCCGCGGTTCCAGAAAGGGTGCCAGCGGCATTTACAGAAAAGGGACAATAAGGCTCGAGCATGCGGTAAGCGGCCTTGGCGGCCAGCAGGTACAGGCGCGCCCTTCCCATCTCCTCGCGGTCGCTCCACAACAACCCCAGCAAGTTCAGGTCCTCTACGGCGTCTTCAGCTGCCGCAGAGGTGTCTGTACACGCGGCAGATACAACCTCGTTAACCGCCGCGGCACCGGATGGAGAGCGAGGAAAGGCATGCCCCTCATAAGTACCAACCAAGTTACTAATGGCCAAGGGCGGATTCGGCTCTGCCACTACTCCTCCTGGTGGCCCCATGTCCTCTGTCCTCCCCTCCTTTTCCTCTCCCTGCGCGTCCGCCACCTGCGACTCCACCCAAAGCGATAGGCCGGGGAAGAAGATGTCACAAGCCTTGCTGAGATGCATTGTCACCTCTTGCTTCGGTTCTTCCACGTCCAGACCTGAGAAGAGGAAAACTTTAGACCTCCAGTCATGGATTCAGTTCCGCCTTTTGTAACGCGGACGAATTTTAACCTCGCGTCAGAGGAAACACCTTATTTTCACCCTTCTTACCTATTTTTCCCAGTCGGTGGGCTACGCGTGCATGTATTAAGGGGTCCATTTCTGCAGATTTCTCATCCAAAAATTTATGCAAAAGGTTGCGGGCCTCATACTTTGATGCGTAGGGCGTCTTCGTGTCGTCCTCGCGAGTGAGTAAAGCATCAATTTTTGCAAAAAAGTCTGTGTAATGGGGCATGGCGACAGGTCCTCTTGGACTCTACGCTTGCTGCTCGCTGTCTTCGGCTCGGCGAGGGGCGACCAAGGAGGCCCGAAAAGGGCCACGCGGACCCAGGTGCAGGATATAAAATCACGTGGACCACTCAAGCACGTGATTTAGCTGCGTGTGGTTTAAAAATTTTGAGCTTCAGTGTGTGTCACACAGGCGCGGGGCCGACCACCTCCGTGCCAGCCGTTATGGCTTTCCGTCTCGGCTTGAGGGGTGCGTGGCCGGCTGCTTCAAGCCTGAGGGGGAGACAAAAAAAGGCACGTCCCTCCCCTGAGTAGAAGGGTCTTGTTCCTGATGGCTACTACCTGCCCTCAAGATATCTAGTTTGATGTGCAACATGCAATGTTCTAAATTGAAGAGGACCTCTGCCTTTTAATATGTATCGCATGCTCTGCGGGCTGATTTTTATGTCCCTACAACTTCAAGTGTTCTGCTTCCAGAGCATTCCTTTTGACACATGGTAGCACGCCAACTAATTCTCGGAAACATTTGGCTACTGCTTTATCTTCCGCTCTACATTATAATGATTTCTCGATGTGTTCTGCCTGTTGCGCCCGTACACTTTCGCACGTAACATGCTGTCTTTCGTCTTTATTGTACTAAGTACAGCGTATCTACAGCCATCACAAACAACTATGCCGTTCGTGGACACTCTACGCCACGCTCTTGAGCAACTGCGAGCCAAGTTTAAAGCAGACGTTCCGCCCCACAAGGTGGGAGACGAAGAGTTGACTGTCGATCCGGCGTTGCAAGGAGTGGAAAAGGAGGTAAGACAAGGGGAGGTTGAGTTTGACGGCCTCGTGCCTTGCATTTAGCAATGGACAGGTAATGTATGCGACTCTATGTAAATGGTTTAACTCCACTTCCCCCCAATTTTTAGCTTCGCATCGCCCTGGACGAGCTGAAGGCTTTCAAGAACGAGGACGTTAACAAATCACTGCACGCGAAGGACCTGCGGGAGCCCCGGGAAATTCTTGGCCACGTGGTAAGTACCTCAAGTCACTCAACGCGTGTTCTTGTACCGTGTAAGACAAGATGCAATATTTAGAGGGCCAGAGGATTGGTTCAACTGGTCACGTTAGCGTTGGGTACCAAGCATGAGCACCACTATTGCATTTTTGAACCTCAGCACTCCTTTTCCCTCACAGGACTCGCTCTATCACGAGGGTAAATTCTGCGTAGAAGGTGTGAAAGGCATCCCACATGGTCAAGCAAAGCTGGCGGATATGCTTGCTGAGGGTCACGAGCTTTTGCACGAGTGCCTTGAGCGGGTCGACTTCTACACGGTGGGTCGTCGTGCTGATACTTTCTATGTCCTTCCGACCTGACGGCTGCCTGATGCTCGTCGCAGCCATTTTTGCTATTACTCACACCCTCTCTTTTGGCGCCCTTGCCCGCATTCTAGGTGAGTGAGCCCCTTCGCCCGCTCCAAAACAAGCTCGACAACGTGCAGCATGCCCTTGAGTCTCTCCAAGACAAGGAGGACTTGCATCCCCGAGACTTGCTCCCGCTTCGACGGAAACTCGCAGAGATCGACGCGCACTACCACGAGGGGCGATTTGAGTCTGCGGGGAGAGAGGGGGAGCACGTGATTGCGGAGGGCCAGGCCGTTCTGGCAGCTTTGCTGAACAAGGCGCACGAGACTCTTCGAGCCCTTCTATTGAAGACGGACTATTACAAAGTAAGATGGAAGGAGGTAGAGGCGCTGTTTCGATACCTTGCCGTCATATGTTTCATTGAATAAGCGGGGGAAATGGTCAAGTTATAAAACGCCATTTGTGAGATGTTGTAATCTCTATTTCCCCCCCTTCCCATTTTTTAATGGCCCCTTCTCTAGGTGGACCAAGAACTCTTTTCCATCCACGACCGACTGGAATCCATTAAGATGCGATTGGAAGGCCTCATGCGTCATGAAAACGTGACCGAAAAAGACCTCTCCTCCCTGCGCGAGCGGTTGCAACACTGTGACGCTGAATGGAAGGAGGGGAAAATCGAACTGGAGTCTGGAGACGTGCCAGCTGGGCAGGCTGTCGTCTCCAGACTTCTTTACGAGACCCACAACTTGATGGCGTCCGTCCAAAATAGGATGCAGGGCTGAGTAAGCGAGGGCGCCGAAAGCCTGAGAGGGAGTCTAAGATTCAGGAAGAAGTAGGAATGGACGTCTCGCGACGCAGTCTCACTCTTAGTGCGGGATACGTAGGGCTAATATTCGAGGCGAGAGAGAGAAATATGGGTGAGAAAGGACTTGTGCAGACAAGGGTACGAAACAAATACAGCGCTCTCGACAGAAGTGACATGCATGTTTTTCACGCTAGAGATAGATCGCCTGGCACGAATCAATTAACGGGGACTATAATACGAAATATCTTAATGGGACGTGAATAGTTCGCGTACTCAAATTATTTCACATCGATGTAATGACCATAGCTAAGAAAGGGCAGCGGTAAGAATGGCCTCACCTCATAAAAACAAAAAGCAAGGGCACGTGGGTGTGCGCAAGTCGAAATATTGCGAATGGGTCACGCAGAAGTTTACGAGGAAAGTGGGGAGAAGTGTACAAGAAAAATGCCGCACTCCACCAGTACCATGTAAGCAGAAAACGATCATATTTTTGCAATCTTGTGCAAGAGGTGGCGATGTCTGTTCACGGAATCTAAAAAGAAGAGCGGTCCTTGTAACAGAAGTTTGGCTATAAGCGCGTCTGTTGAGGTTTGATTTGGTCACCTCCAATGCCCAAAGCACCCGGTCCTCAACAATTTATCGGGCTCTTGCCCAGCCAATAAGCTATTGGGTCGTCCGCTCACCGCATAGATCGTCACTCCCATCCCCTTTCGCACAAAGCCTAAGTTACACAAGACATTCTTGATGTCGGCCTCTCCGATGGCCCCTCCCTCGCTACTCGCGTCGTCACTCACCCACACCAATAGATCTTTCCCCCTTTCTTGGGCCTCATGTTCTTCTTCCTGCACGATCTTCTGGCACAAAAAGCGCAGCAGCACGCCCTCGTAGCCCTTCCTCTCGACAGGCGGCGACGTCCTCAGTCTCCAGGACCCCGGCCAGAGCCTGTCTCGGTACACCGCACAGAGCGAGGTGTCCCCGCAGGAGAGATGAAACCCGGCTTCCATGTCCTCTGCGCCGCTTGCATGGGTCGAAAATGCCTGGAACGAAAAGGATGCAGGAAATGGAGGGGTTGGCTCGGGGGGGGCGGCCAGGAGAGGCGCGCCCAAAGGGAAAGCATAGAGGCTCTCGCTCTGACGCAGCCTGAGACTCAAATGAGGACAGGCACGGACGTGGCCGAGCAAGCTGGCCTCATGCAAGGGGTCCACGCGCTGCAGCCGCCACTCGGTGCTGGGAGCAGAGACGACGCCGAAGCCCAGGCACGCGAGCGCGGAAAGGAGGGCATCCGTGTCCAGAGAGTGCACCAACACCTCGGAGGCCGATGGAAACTGCCCCGCACCAGGCCTACGATGGAGGGCAATGGCTGCCCGCGGGTCGAAAAGGCTGTTGAGGTAGAGTGCAGGTGAGTCGTCGGGGTCGCCCAGACTCGCCTCCGACTTTGCCACGCACTGTTCAAACGCCTTCCGCATCAACTCCTGGCTGAGCAGTGACGTTCCACCTCTCGCACCCAGGAATTGAGAAAAGACGAGCCTCTTCACGTCTGTGTCTATCAGATATGCGGCGACGTCCGTCTCAGGTCCGTGACCGAGCACGCTGCGCAGGACGTGCTGATACCAGACCGGATCCGCCTCCTCCCTGATTGCAGACATGGTCATCGCGTATTCCACCATGGCGTTGCACCACTTTTCCTCCTCTCTGCGATGATTTTCAACATGGCTTGTAACATTCTCGACCTCCAGTGTCCCACGAGTCTCATGGCCAGCCCCTGCAGAATTCGCCGCATGGTACTACGGTGAGGGGTTGAGCAGATAAACTACTTTTAAAAAGTGACGCCACTTTCAAAACAGAACAGAGGCTCATTTCGCACCACTGCAACACGTGATAAGGTCAAGCCTAGCGGATCGACGCCCCCCCGGACATCCGCCTTGAGGCACACGTACATCGTCGTCATCGTCGTCATCGCCCGCCTCAGCCTCCTTAGTCTTTATGCGCTTCTTGTCTGGACTGGAGATAGGCATGCCTATATTCGTACTCCAACGTCCCTGTGCTGTAAAAAGGCGGTGGGACCGCACTGCGAGGTAGATCGTATCGCGTCGTAATAGGGGCGGGAGTCCGGGAGTGTACGTTCCGGAAGGGGACTCCGGATGACCGAGTGAAGGGGCATATATGCGCATAAAACATGAACATAAACCATGAAGGATGAGTCTCGTCCTACGACATTTTCCTTCCTACCTCCAAAACGCTTGTCCTTCGCGAAAATTGGGCTCAGTCCTATCACCAAGAGGTAAATTAACTTTTTCAAGAAATAAGTGCAACTTCTTGTGCTCTTTAAAATGACGTTCCGATCGTATGCGTCTTTAAATGCGAGTACGCACTAACTAGCTATAAGCACCTGTGTCTGAAGCATTTTTTCCTATCTTCAGCGATACATGTAACATTTATCTAGTCTTTCAATCCTGCTCTCCGGGAGTTATCGGGGAGTCAAGAACACTACGTGCAACGAGCCAAAGTTCTTATCCGCAGGTGACGTCTCTGCTCCCAAGGCCAAATCAGGCACGCCATCTCCGTTAATGTCTCCAATGTTACAAAGGGACCATGCAAACTCATCCTCTTCCTTGATGCTATCGGAAAGGACACCTACTTCGTCCACCAGGGATTTGTAGTGCTTCACAGTGGCATTGGCACCCAATGAAACAATGAACGCATCCCCCTTGAATCCGTTCGCTCCCGGCGCCCCTACAATCAGTTCTGGAAAGCCATCGCCGTCCAGGTCTCCAAACGTGTCGATGGACCCCCCGAAGAGGGATTCTGGCTCTAGGTGTCCGTCTAATTCATCGATTCGTCGCCATTGCTTCACACCTCCCTCCTTGGTCAAGTATAGGATCCACACAGAGCCATAAAACTCTCCTGAAGGAAATCCATCCCCGCCTACAGCCAATTCCGTGATTCCATCCCCGTCTAGGTCCCCGATAGCCCGCACAGCGTGCCCGAACTGGTCTTCTACGTTGAGTTTGTGATCCCATCCGTAAAGCGAGGAGATCTGCGTGCTCTTTTTCACAGTCCCGTCTTTATTCATGTAGAGAATATAGATTCCACCGCGTTGTTTCCCGAGACCCATGGCTCCCACTGCGAGTTCTGTCACGCCATCTCCATCCAGGTCACCAATGCGCGCGATTGAAGAACCAAAACAGGAATTTTCTTTCAAAAAGGGCTCAAAACCGGCCTCTCCCGTCGTAATAAACTGATGACTCTTGATCCCACGCTCCGGCGTCATGAAGAGGATGTAGACCGCACCTTGAGAGCTACCGACCGGGTAGCCAATGGCGCCCACCGCCAGGTCATCCACGCCGTCCCCGTCCAGGTCTCCTATGTTCTCCACGGTCCACCCCAAGGCCACGTTCGAGGTCCAATGGTCCCCCAGCGAGCTATCTTTGTTGGTGAGGTAGGTGTAGTTCTTAACTTTCCCGTCCTTCTCCAGGTCGAGGAAGTAGATCATTCCAGAGTTCTCCAAGGCCCCCGGAGCGCCCACAGCCAGCGTGGTCAACCCCGTTCCAGGGGTGCCGCCCAAGCTCGTCACGGAGGATCCGAAGTAGTCATTGACGTCAAAGTTGTGATTACTGTCTACGCCAGTTATCGAATGAAAATGAGAGACGACTCCCGTGGTCTCGTACTCGTGAGGCAGTACCACAGCGAGTTTATCCGAAGCGTGTTCGATGTTCAGAATATCCTCCGCGTCGGGGGAAGCCGAACGCCGCTTTCCGTCATCATCGATATCTACATCTTCCACGTGCACTGCTGTGTCCTCTTCTTCCGATTCCCGTCTTTTTTTCTCACGGCTTCCCGCCGGCGGCTTCACGGCGGACTTTCCTCCCGACAACCTGCCATTCGGGTCGTGTGTATCATAATGGTGGACATTACGGCGAGAAAACGATTTCAAGGATGGAATCATCATCACACGTGGTTTGTGGTGGTCCACATCCTCACTGCGAGGGAAGAGCACCCCTCCGGTGAGAGTGGAGGCGAGAGAGGCCGCTGCAGCGGGCCCAGCAGCAGGGCCAACCAGGCCGACGGTGCCTCGCAAAGACGCAGGACGCACACCGGCAGACCGACGATGCGTTGTACTTGTGCTGGGAGAAGACATAGCTCGGTTATCGAAGAAGCCAATCACGAAGAGGGTGCCGATAAGCACCAGGGATACTGAGGCCCCAAGCAAAAACCGTTTGGCCGGGGTGAAGGCTACCAGGCGGGGACTGTGACGGAGCGTGTCAAATGGACTCTTCATTTTGTGCTCTTTGTCTGTTATACAGCGATTTTCTTCCTCTTTCCGGATCGACGATTGCCGCTGAGGAAGAATGGAAGGAAGATTTTCGGTAGTTAGAGAGATTCGGCGCGCATCGCATATGTAATTTCGTCTGTACAAGACGACACTGCACACCAATAAAGCAATTCTATTGTCTCTACTGACCACTAGCGGAGCAAAAATGGACAACAACGTTACCATCCTCACTTACATCGAGACCGAACTCGTTAAACTGGAAATGCGACGTCGTCTCGTCACAGAGACCTGAACTCCTGGGGGTCTTGCTTGCACGGTGAGTCAGGCCCGGGCTCAATATGGAGCCTCGAGGGCTGTTGTTATATCCAGATTGATCCATAGGTGGAGCCTGTATTGTAGGATATTGCTACTTGCGTCTCGCTATTTGGTTCTTATCGGACAGTGCCCGGGGTCTTTGCGCGTATTACTCACGAGAACAACCTGCACCAGTTTACCTATATTTCCTTTCCCTAGCTGTGCAGAGATATCACCAGGATTAGATTATCGTTTCGTTTATTGGAAATTGAATATCCATATGGATGAGGCCTCATCCCCCCATTGCGAGTCAAAAAGATCTCGCGGAGGACGAGATGGTGCCGTGGACGAGCCGTTACTCTGTAACGGCTTGTTTGAATTTATAAATTCTATGACGACGCTGTATCTCCTCTCCTTTGTTCCCAGTGCTACCGATGCCCGGTAACGGGAATATAAATTTTCGGGACATACGAAGCACTCAGAGTCTATGTGCATCTCTTTTTTATGAGCATGCAATCAAATTTCTTGCGATCAACTTTTCGACTTGGTGAGAATCATAAATGCTTCCATTTTCTTTGTTGTTTCTTCTTCTTTTCCTGAAGTCAAGAGCCACAGCGCAAACCACTTTTGTCACATTCCTTACTAGATTCACGCAAAGGACCCAGTAAATGTCATTTATGGTGCACGGTGTATTGTCCAGCCCTTACTTTTTCCTGCACACACACCCTCCTCGAATCTGACGTTGCCGCCCTTTCCAGAGGCGCACATCGCTCATACTTTCCTGAATGATAAGTGTATTTGCTTTCAATATCTCCTTACATATTTACCGGCTTTGGAGAATGAAGAGTCCAAGAAGAGATGCCAAAATGATAGAATACGAGGCCTTCAGGGACGAGGCTGGGCTCTTACTATCCTTTGCAGGGGGCGCGTCGGTCTTGGATACAAGCAAAAATGTAGGGTAGGATCGATCGTTCAACTCTTTTGGATTATAACTGATGAAGTTGCCTGCTAGGTCCCGCAGGAGTAAGCCCTCCTTGCTGACTGTCCACATGCCGCCTGGTGCTGTCGGATCAAAACTCAAAGTTGGTGCGAAGATGCCTCCGCGAGCAAATTGTACTTGACGTGTATTTGCATCGAAACGGAGCGTAGCGGTACTGTTGCGATCCGGGTTCTCGAATACAAGCTCTCCGTAAGCAAAGCCAGAGAGATCGTCTTGCACGACGAGCTGGCATGAGTAAGTGTCCTCGCCCCCGAAGGGGACAATTACTTGTGTTGCAGAGCACCCGAATTTCTGTACTACAGGGGGGGTCGTGTCCGGTTGGGAGAAGACCTCGAAGGTAGGGCGCGTCCAGATAAGGGAAGTGTCGACTCCCTCGTAATAGAACTCATTCCCGTTCCGGTCCTCGGCGCTGGGAGCCAGCGGCATGGCCGTGACCATCGTCCAATTTCCAGACGGCATGCCGGTATATACGGGAACGGAGGCAGAGAGTACCACCTCTCCAGTGCTGGGATTGCTAGAGACCACGTCCTTTATGATGCCAGCCGTCATATGAAGAAGTGCGTCACCCTCAGGGCTGACAAAGCTGGCACGGACTGTTGCGGGTCCAGAACCGGTGTCTATAACAGTAAAGTCGCACTTTACGTATACCGTGTTTGTAGTGGTGATGTTGACATCTACAGGCGTGGTGCAGACGACATCCTTGATGTAAGGAGGGGTCTTGTCGTCAGGGGAATAGATCTTCACGAAACGAGAGAGCCCAAGGTCCCGTGCCTCTTTGGAGGTGATCATGACGGAGGCACCCTGCTTGTTTACCACTTGCAAGCCATCCACACCGCTAAAATCGAGCTGTTTTTTTTATTTTGAGAGTGATATTTTATGGGAAATAAAGTTTCAGAGCCTAGTCTAGGGGAGGAAGCATGAGGTATCCTATGACACATTTATCGCCCCCCCCTTCCGATGCCCACTTTGTTATACGTAACAACTTCAAGTTCTTTGCTAATTGCCCCCCTCTTCTAATATTTTTTTGGCATCGTGCAAGCAGAAGAAGAAATTTTGTTTCCAAGGATATCCTTCCTCTGCATTTCATTATTGTTCGTGGTATACATAACGGAAGTGCCAACTATTAAAAAGCATTTACCTGCCAGTATCCGGCTTCTGCATGGCGAGGGATTGTGGCACTGGCTGCCAAATTTGCACCGGTATATGAGGTCAGCCCAAAAGACTTTCCTCCGTCGAAAAGCAAGGGCAGAGAGAATTTGCCAGAGGGGGAGACCAGGCGTGTGTAGGCAAAGTCGATCTCACTGTCTGCATCTACAACGCGCAGGGCACAGGTCACGATTACATCTGCGTTGCGTGCGTCCCCAATTCCAGGAGAGCACGACAATGACTGTATTTTGGGGGCAGCGTCAACTAAAACACTCCCACCCAGCAGAGCTGCCAACGACAGGATAAGAGTTCTGCTACGTTGCATCATCCTTCGTGTAGAGATGTAGCTGTCCTTGGTAAGAAAAGAAATCAAAGAATTACAATTAGCGCTAAAGGACATATACGATACATTCGTAAGGCACGGAGGACCCCGATCGGGGGCCCAAAGATTACGTTGGGACGCTGAACATGTCAGTCTAGTTGCGCCTCGTGGCACGTGCTTCGAAGTTCAATATTGATAAGTTTTCTATCTTCAAAAATCTGACGTGCCATAATATTTGATTATAGTCCCCCTTTTGCCAAAGAACGAATGACAGAAAAGTGGCGTGTACGCTCTAATCCTACGCAATTATCTTCCTCTCATCCCTTGCCTCCCCTCCTCCCGCTTTCTTTGCAGCAGTGCATCTTCAGTTGAAATCGAGAATGTAAAATGAGACATTGCATAACATGTCACATAGGGGCAATGATGGCTTTCCAGGCCGCCTTAAAGACATCTTTCCGGGCTTGACTACGACGGCGCCACAAACGGCAAGGCAGACCGTTTTTCCAACGGTTTTTTCAAACGACAGTTTAAAAACACGAGACTAGTCAGGGAATGGAAGGAGTGGGATACCTCCATGCCACTGCGCGTCCTTGTTGTTCAATTAATCTCCATAGGCTAACAGATTGCAACGATGTTTCTTTTAAAATGTATTTAATGATGCTGTACTGTGCGCCTTAGAAAATGGAGTTATAAAGTGGCGCTCCTGTGCTCCATTTCCGAGAGGCTCAACGCACACAGTTCTTTTCGATCCACCCCGTCGCGTACTTAGTTCCCTCATTTGGAGCTGCTTTGCGTCTAACATATATTTATTTACTCCGCACAAGAATTTCAAAAGGGAATCCATAGTATGGCTCGCTTTCTGAACCTGAACCTTCTGGTGTTCGTGCTCTTGTTTCTGAGCGGAGCAGCCGCCCAGGAAGGAAAGACAGGCGAATCCACAGAGAAGAATCAAAAAGACGCTCCGGTTGAAGCAAAGCTTATTGAGACCTCCGCGCCCACGTCTTCAGAAACTACAGCGCCCAAGCCTGAACATACGTCCCAACCTTCGACGACGGAAAATGCAAAGGATGCGCTTAAGGAGGAATCGGAGGACATAATCCTTCCTCAAGAGGAATATGACACTCCAGACAATGCCCTGGGAAAGACTACTTTCGACGGTTCCCTTGAGGAAGCTGTTTTTACGACGGATGCGGATACCGGTGCTGAAGAGCAAAAAGAGATAGACGGCGATACCATTGTTCAAGAAGGAATGGAACCCCCTTCGAATGCATTGGGACAGACGGCTTTCGGGGGCTCCCTGGAGGAGGCTGTCTTCACAACCGATGTTCCAGAAAAGGACATGATGAAAGATGTGGCAACGTCTCTCGACAATCCTCTGGGGGGACCTTTGGATGAGGAATTAGAAGCCGCAGCTGCGAGCGAAGTGGATGACGAAATGGATACTGAGGCAGATGTGCCAGAAAAGGAGATGGAGGAGAAAGAGGTGCAGAAGATAGAGGCAGACGGTACAGATGATGACACTATAGTGAAGGTCACGGAGGTTGAGGCTGTGACTGACGTGACCGAGGAGGCCGCCGCCCCGGCAGTGCCGGAGGAAGACATTCTAGGGGATGCCATGAAAGCGATCGCCGACTCGGCGGACGACGCCTCGGTCTCTCTCTACATTGCGTCTTTCGAGTGCGACCTCGAGCACGTTATCGTCAGCGAGTCCGACAACACCGTGACCTGCTCCGTGGCCGCGGAAGCCTCGCACGGCGTGTCAACCATCACGGCTGCCTTCTACAACGTGCCCATGACCAAGCGCATCCTCATGCACTTCGGCGAGGAGGACCTTATCTCCGGCAGCGTCCGATCTGGCGTGTGGCAGCTCGAGGTCACCATCCCCAAGGCGGCGGACCAGGGCGTGTGGAGCCTGGGCTTCGACGACCAGGGCGCATTTTACGGCTTGGAGGTGACCGACAAGAAGGGCAACACCGTGAACTATGCAAAGCAGGCGGCCATGGACTCAATCATCCCCCTGCAGACCAGCCTAACTGTGGAGAGCTACGCGGGGAATACCGTCGCTTACCCCCAAGCCAACGTCCAGACCTCCTCGGGTGTCCTCATTTACGGCGCGGCGTGCGTGGATGCCACGGCCACCGTCACCGAGGAGGCCAAAACCATCATCTGCGAGGCCCTGGTCATCCCTGACGAGGCGGGCATCGGCTCGTCGACCATCTACATGGTGGGACCCACGAAAAAGACGGTCCTGCCCATCGTCTTCGACGAGGACTCGGAGGCGCTCCTCGTCCCCGCCACCAACGTCACCCGCACCATGTTCCTGCTTACGTCGACCCTGACTGTGCCCACCTGGGCGGAGCCCGGCACGTACAGTGTTCCGGTCTCGGGGGCCTACCAACCTCGCACGCTCAGTGGGGCCGCGACGGTGCGTCTCATTAACCCTCTCACCCTCTCCGCCAAGCCGGCGCTCACAGTGGTGAGTGTCAGCGACAGGAGCGCGCCCATCCTCAGCAACTTCTATTGCAACAACGGGCGCCAGGTACAGCTCTCGGATTACGACCCGCTGCCTGTCAACTGCCTCTTGCGGGCCACAGATGACTTGTCGGGGGTCTCCTATGCCTCGCTGCACTTCGTCTCTCCCTCCAAAACCGACGCGGTCGAGTTCGCCTTCGTCCCCTCCTCCCCGGGCCTGGGCCCTTTCCCCCCGGCGTCGGTCAAGCAGGTGGCGGAGAACGTGGCGAGTAATTTTCCCCCTGACACGGAGCCAGGCGCTTGGACCCTCGCGCGCGCCGTCACCACCGACAACGCCGGCAACTACAAGGAGTACACTGCCACGGAGCTGGACAACGCGAACGTGCAGACCTTTTTCCTCGTCCAGTCCTCCACCAAGACCTTCTCGATCGCCCCCAAGCCCGGAACGGCAATAAACCCCGACCCAGCGCCTGGCCAAGCGACCAGTGGGGCGATCAGATCCTCCAGGCCCTTGCTCATGGCGGCCGCTCTCACCGGGGGTGCCGCCGCGGTGTGTGCCATGTCGTAGCGGGTCGCGGGGGAGAAGTGGGAGAAGAGGATGGAAATATCGACGGAAGGTTGAAAGCCGTCCTGTGGTGGAACGTTATTCATAAGGAAGGACGGGCGAGGAGGTAAGAAGAGAAGTAAAGGCGGTAGGAGCCGGAGAAGCAGTCGCTTGAGTGCGTACAAGTCACGATTGCAGGCGTTGATGGCGCGACACGGAGACGCAAGAGAAAGACAAGGGACAGGCAAAGAGTCGGCACCAGCACTGGCAGAGATGTGGTCACTTTGCGTGGCATCCGACAGCGCGGTGGGAGAACGTGGTGGGAGAGGGTGAACAGGCATGGGATCGAGGCCGCGAAAGGAATTCTTCAGTGGCGGTCACCGGCTCGCTTTTTGTGTCACATCACCTATCTCCTCTTTGATTGAGAAAGGTAACAGAAAACAGGAGAGAGTTTTCGTGTATTCATCTGTCTGTGTCGAATCGACCATCGTCTGAAAAGAAACAAATATAAAGCATCCCACGTAACCGTCATTTTAGGTGACATTTTTTGCCATGTGCATTTCAACGAACGTAGTCCACCATTTCACTTCTAATTCTCCTTTCTTTCGTACGCCCTCCGGCTCCCAGGGCTTGGGGCTGGACGAGAAATGGAGGATTTTCACGTGCGTGGCCACGGCCCCCCAGTATCCGGGAGCTACGGCATGCGTCATCCAGTGCAGCGTGCGTTGCGCGTTCCAAATAAAAGGAAGACGGGCCATGGAAACTTTTTGCGGCATTGTGTTGCCCCCACAGGTCGAAAAAGAGGACGATGTCGAGCCCGTTCGAACAAGCGGAGAGGAGTACCACTTGGGGAAAAAGGCATTCAAAAACCCCGTGTCTCCGCCGTCATACGAGGGCAACGCTCCAGCCTCTACTGCCCTTAGCATGTCTTCATACACATCAAGATTTGGCCGTACTAGCATCACACCAGCATTGAAGCGATCCGGAGGGAAAATGTCTGGTGCTGCAGCGAAATCCACATCGGCAGAAAAGAGCTCCTGTATATCTTCTACCACTAGGCAGTCCGCATCGAGGTATACAACCCGCTCAAATTGAGTCAGGCCCCATATTTGAAGTTTCGTAAAACCAGAATCAACCCACCCGGATACGTGGGAATTTTCGGCGTACGGGTTGGCAATGGGCTCCACTGTTAGCAGTTCATCGCAGAAACCCTCCAAGCCCTTCCGCGTTCGCTCTGATATTTCGGGTGTAACGAGAACTACGACGACAGGTCTGATTGCAACATCTTTATCTTTGGCTGATATGCTAGTTCTCAGTGAGTGAAGTAAGACCTGGGCTCCCGGGCCGAAAGAATCCGTCGTAAGGAGGGTGACGAAGGCATGCTCCGCCCGGGAAGATGGGCCAATGATTTCGCCGTTCGCAATGCCCTTCCTTGCAACGGGACGGGACATCTGACAAAGACTGAGAAATTTTCCAAAACATGAGTGGAGGGACTGTCATGGTCAGAGTCCGGAATGACAAGTCATTTCCAAAAAATTGCTACTACCACCAAGTTGAGGGAGGAGGCTGCCGTTAGGAGGTTTTACCCGGCTTTATCACGTCCAGGAGTAACGTCAAACTATGCTCGGTCCTTGCTATAGGCTTGTCCACACTCTTACCCAAGTACAAGCATCATGCCATTTTCAAGTGTTTGGGAGGTGCCGGGCAGCTAACATCCTAAACTAAACTACTCGGCGTCGCTTACAGCGAGACGAAGCGGCTCTTTGTTCTTCAACGCCGAGCTCCCCGCCCCCCGGCCTTGCTCCTCTCACACTCAATCACGCTCTTACCACACAGAGGATGCTCAAATGGAGTCTTTGGATCGTATGGCTACCTTTTCTAGTCTTGAGCCGCCCAACCTTTTTGCATTCCTTTTCTAAAGCGAATTACATGTGGTCAAGCCTGTTACCATTCTCAAAATCAAGAGCCATGCCCCTGCTTTGTGCCTCAACTCAACAAAACTCGAGGGACCTGACAGACCTGACAGGCCTTAGATCGCTCTTAACCGAGGCGGTAGAGCTTATGAGCGACGATCCGAAGAGCGCGCTGTCGGAAGGACGATGGGTGAAGCTTATCTGTGGGGCTTCGTATCAGGACCTACCGCGGGTGAAAGCCCTCTGCTTTGCTTACACCCTAGCGGGCGTGGACTGCATCGACATGTCGGCAAGCCAAGCGGTTGTGACGGCAGCAGAAGAAGGCGTCGGGGCTGCCATGCTCTTGGCTGAACAAGTGCTGGGTAAAGCTTTGCCTCGGCGGCCGTGGCTGATGGTGAGCATCAATGACCAGCAGGATTTGCACTTCCGTAAGGCCGCTTTCGACGCCACGCGCTGCCCCCACGACTGTCCTCGGCCCTGTGAATCAATCTGCCCTACCCAAGCAATCCCTCCACTAGACAAGGTGGAGACGCCGCTGCCGTCGGCGCGGGGAAGGCGAGAGGGTGTGGCTAGCCCAGAGCGCTGCTACGGCTGCGGGCGCTGCGTGAGCGTGTGCCCGCTGGGGCTCATAGAGGCGGTGCCCTACCAGGTGGAGGCGGCGGATGTTCTCACCTCTCTAGCGGGCCGCATCGATGCCCTGGAGATTCACACGAACGCCTCGGCATCCTCCGTGGGGTGCGACCCCTTCGAAGACCTTTGTCGGCGCATTCGACCACAGGCCTCAGGCCTAAGGGCTGTCTCTGTGAGCTTTCCCTTCATGGGAACCGCGGGAACCGCCGCTTTCCTCAAGTCCCGCAACGCCGTCTTTGGCCGATGCTTTGGGCGGGACGATGAGCGTCCTTTCACCGGGGTCTTGGCCGGTGTCGGAGACTCCCCACCCCCGCGGCCCCTTCACATCTGGCAGACGGACGGCAGGCCCATGAGCGGGGACATCGGGCGCGGAACCACCTTGAGTGCCGTTAAATTCGCTCAAGTCGTGCTCCGATCCCAAGCCCTGCCATGGGCCAGCTCCATGGTGTCAGAAGATGAGCACTTTCTTCAGTTAGCGGGAGGAACGAACGCCTACACGGCAGAAAAGCTCGCTGACGAGGGCCTGCTCTCTCCGGCATCGGTGGTGAGAGGTCAGAGTGACGCGACTCAAGAGAAGGATCGCTCCGCGTGGGTGCATGGTTTGGCTTTCGGGGGCTTTGCGCGTATGGAAGTAGACCGCATCATGAGCCAGTGGGGCCTGGGACCCGAGGCCTCTCTGATTGAAGCACCTCCCGACGCCTTGCTCGCTGTGCTTAGGGCCGCTTTTGGAGTGGTGCGGCCGATCAAGAAGAGGTAGCGTTGGGCCTTTTCTGTGCAAAGCAAGATATTAAATTCAAGTGTAGATATTGTACAAAGAATCAGTTCAAGTCATGAGAGATTACGGACATTTTTTTTTCAAAGTCGCTGTGCCGAGAGGAATGGAGAGGAGGTTAATTTAACAACGTGCTTGAAGTTACCTCAAGCCTTTCTTTTCCACTTTGTAACCCTCAGAAGCTTCAACTGATTCTAGATAAAACCGATCACCTCCGCTCACAGGAGAAAATTATTTGCTGCGTGACATGTGTCACTTAAATGGCAGCAGAATCTTTTTGATTTTCGTAATATGCTGTTGCCTCTTGAACAGCAACAGATCAGCTCTTGCCTTCGTAATGCCTACCGCAAGAAACATAAGACATCCACTTGCGGGTCCCCTAAAGGCGAGTCGTCTATTCGATAATATTTTCCAAGGCAAGAAAAGCAGCAGTAGTGGCCTTGGTGAGCGTGTGAAGCTGGGAGACCTTCGTGTAAGTCCGCTGGGTGTGGGCACGTGGGCATGGGGAAATCAATTTCTATGGGGTTACTCTCCGCAAAAGTCCGATTCGTCTCTGCAAGAGACATTCGACTATGTATTGAGCAAAGGAATAAACTGGTTTGACTCTGCAGATTCTTACGGGACTGGAAGGTTGGAAGGCAGGAGTGAGATTTTGTTGGGTCAATTTTTAAGAGAGCACGACTATAAGCTCGGGTCAAGCGTAAAGAGTGCTGAGGATGTCTTTGTGGCGACCAAAATTGCACCTTACCCCTTCCGCCTGGGTAAGGGATCCATCAAAGCTGCAATGCGCGCTTCAAGCCGACGACTCGACAGGGGAAGAGCTGGAGTGGACATTGGCCAACTGCATTGGGCCCCGCCGTTAGGATGGCAAGAGAAAGCATACTGGGCGGGACTGGCGGAGCTCAAACAGGAAGGGGATATAAAGGCTATTGGACTGAGCAACTACGGGCCTAAAAAACTGCGGGAAGCGGCTCAGACTTTCAAGAGTGAGCACGGTATCAGCCTTGCATCAAACCAAGTTCAACTCTCTTTAGTCTCTCCACTACCGCTGCGAAGCGGCTTGATCGAAACAGCTGCCGATGAGGGAGTGCGCCTTATCGCTTATAGTCCCCTAGGACTCGGTATACTGACGGGGCGCTACAATTTAGAAAGGCAACAGCTGCCAGAGGGACCGCGCCGCCTACTTTTCAGAGAACTTCTTCCTGCTCTGACGCCCGTGCTGGGTACCATGGATCAGATTGTAAACGAGCGCACGCGCAAAAAGTATGGAGCAGTTAGTGAGCCTGTGACATGCTCCCAGGTTGCACTAAATTGGTGTCGGGCGAAGGGCGCAATTCCAATCGTAGGTTTAAAGAGCCTCGCTCAAGCTAGAGAAGCGACAGCTGCGCTTGATTGGTGCTTGTCGGCAGGAGAGGTTGAGGCATTAGACCGAGCGGTGAGAAGTCTGCCGAAGGGCAGAGGAGAGACGGTGCAGAACATTTTTCAATCGGAGTAAAATGATCGTCATTATCGGGCAAAGGGGGGGGGCGGGTCTCTGCAGATTATTTGCTCCTTACTTTCTTGGGCTGGTGCTGGCACAAGTCGTAGATTTCACAGCTATGAGGACGAGCGATCGTCTGCCATAAGTAGCGATACTGTCGGTCACAGAGACGTCTCTGTATTCCGCGGCGGGTAGAGAAAAAGTGCGGGTAATGGTCTCTTCCGAAGGATCATCACATATCACGGCATTCGGGGATTCCTTCAACCATCGAGCACAAGGCAAGCGTAAGTATGTGATTCGGCTTGTCCTCCATCCCTTTCCGTAAAAAGCATAGAAATCGATGATGTGGTCAAGTCATCAACGCTTTACAGTCGGTCGGAGTTCCTCTTGCTTCTTTTTCCATGCTCCATCCACATTCCACGTCGCCCTCATCCCACGGCACACAACAACTCCCCGAAACACTCCAGATGAGCACATGTTGACAAAGCACGTTCAACACGGTGACATTCGAAACCTCAAAAAATGCGGCTCCTCTCAAACTCCCTTGCTCGTCAAATGGCTGCCCGCCACTCTACCGGACCCTCCATTCCTGGTCTCCTCTACGGGTTCACCATTCCGTAGGCTTGTTGTCTCTTTTCCGGGCCTTGTCGCCCTAACTAAGGAATAGCATATACAAGGATAGATCGGCATGTCTGGTGACACACCCACTGACTGAGCGCTCCCAGGCAGGGCGCTAGTCGACCCTCCAAAAGCGGTCATCCTGGTCCCACAGTGCCTCCACACGGACATCCCAAGAGCGCTCGGTGGCGCAAATTCTTTCCGCAAACTCTTTTGGTCTTTCCTCTCCACTCTCCGTCCTGCATACTCCCTTCCCTCTGTGGAGATCGTGCCTGAGCCCTCCCTCTCATTGATCCGGTCAACCTCCCTGTCAAACTCCGCACCAGATCGGAGACGACGACTGCGTTTGCTCAATCGCGTAATTTCGCTCTTCCCTTTCCTTTCTCTTTTTAGTTTCTACTGTTTTTTCTCTTCATGTGACAATGAAGCCATGCAAGCTCAGATTTCTCATCTTCGTTTAACGGCGTAAGATGCATTCTTTCGTGCCCCGTAGTTTCCTGTTTATGCCCTATGTATCTCAGTCCTTCCTCTTTTTCTTTTATTACTTAACATATTGCGGGTAGGACACGATCTCATTTCATTCATGTCATTACTCGAGAGATATTTCTGACGGCCATAGCTGCTTTTGTATAGAACTTAAGGAAGGGCCAAGTGCACGCTTCCTCTTTGATTTGATCTCCACCACATCCCACCTACGCTCTTACAGTAGCGAAGCAGCCTTAGCGGGCCATCGTCTCTGATGTGGAGGTCAAGCGACGCTGCAGTTGGTGGTGCGAAATCGTTCCCTTACGCGCGGCGATGGCATGACGGGCGCGATCAGTCACTGTTGCGCCCTCGAAGGCCTTCCGCATGGCCTGCTCATTCTGCACAACCTCTTTACATGGGGCAGGCACTTGTGATAGATCTGTCAAGGTTTTGGCCAGCCGAAGGCAGTCCGTCTTGGTGTACTTCCCGTCCTCTGTGGGAGAAGGGGAGGGAAGAAGGAAGGGGCACGAAATGAATACTATGGAAGCTACCACGGCCTCCACACTCTCCTTAAGACGATTTCAGCTCCATAAATTACGATCCGCCTGCAGAAGGCATTTTCATAGCCAAAAATAATCAAATCTCGTATCTGTCAAGCCCATCATATCATGACATAAAATAACAAATGGATTCACAAGGATACCACCGCCGCGATATCCACTTGCTCATTTCTCTCAAATTGTTCAGAACAATCATCCCCATCCAACTCACCATTGTCTTTCGAGTAGGACTCGTACAGGTAGGGCTCGTCACTTGTGCGGCTGAGTTTTCGGGACAGCTTAGCGTCAGACATGTTTTGAAGGCAAGAAGGGGCTGCAAGAGAGCTTGAAGTTGGCTTGCTTTTGGCTGTAAGGTTGATTTTACAGAATGAAGGGTGCACAGTAAAGACAAATCAGACGCCCCAGGGAAATGTTGTACCCTTCACAGCATAATAAGCTGGTGTTGTCCATTTTCAAGCACGTTGCTGGAATAAGTCGCACGAATCAACAAGCAAAGAATCATCTGTGGAAGATAGTCGGGCCGAGTGCCGGCTGCTCCTTCCCTACTTTTACCCCTCGCCTCATGCTCCTTTCAAGGAAACTTATTTGCACACTACACTCATGTTTTTATCGCAATCATGAGCTACTTCGATTTTAAGCACGTAACGACGCATTCGCTTGTTTATGCAGGTTGGCTCGCATAAAGAAAGAGTGCAGTTCCTGCGTATCTCAACTAGAGGAGTGTACACCGTACTGACAAGGACAACCTGGGCTTTCAGATAGACCAACGCACCACGGGTAACAAAAACGTGAGACCATGCCTCGGCGGACAGACGCGTACACAGATGTCCATTGTACAGCGCAAACGGTGTAAAAGGCCAGTTTTCCCCGTACCTGGGAGCCAAACAGAACATGTGCCTGACGCCCGGCTCTCGCCTCGATGAAATTGGCTCGACTCGCTCGCTTCGATTACGGCACGGAAGATGGGCCGGGGCTGCCACGGACACGTCGACTGAATTACCGCCCCGCCGTTCTTCGGCATCAAATTTGAGACCATGCCTCAGCGGGGCATGAAACGCGATCGTACAAGGGCTTTTTGGTGAGCACGCTGTCAGTGATTGGCGCAACACTGAAGATACTCGCTCCCGGCCCGGGTCTCTCGTGTCGTCTCTCCCTCAGAGGAAGGGGAAGACGGACGCACGCGAGTTTTCCTGACACTTTCTCACCCAAAAATCAGCAAAGGATTGGGAAGAAAAATATAAACGTTTCAACGGTCTTATAAATTCAGCAATGATGAATTCTAAAGATGAGTGGTGTTCACCACCGATGCAATCCCTGGCAATCTTCTTGACATTTCAAACCTTTATCAGTACCTGATATATTTCTTCCATTACCTTTAAGGCAAGCTTGGCAAAACCTTATGTAATGCCTCCAGAGCAGCCTTATCTTCAATGCCCTCCTTGTCTACAGCATCTCTAAGCTTGCCAACAGGCACATCGGCCATTTTACTGCCAAGTTCGAGCCCAATCTCCTCCAGCACTTGGTTGACGACGGACTCTGCTTCTTCTTCCACTCCATCTCCGTCGAACTGTACTATTAAAATTGTTGATCGTAGATTGAAATCCCGTATGTGAGTAATAGGGTAGACAGATTAGAGTAGTCACCCTTCAAGACATGCATCATCCTTGAAGTGATGTCGTTACATCTTGCACCCTCAAAGATGCTTCATGCATAATGAACTTGAGTTTTGCGACGTGTATCGAAATATTCTACATCTTCAATAAAGAATTGGAATTTAAATGTCCTGACACTGATATCAAGTCTGCACTACTAAAATGAAAATAATACAGACGCTCTGACAATGATACCATGTCTGCACAACTAAAATGAGAATAAGACAGACGCCATGAGACGGGGCCATGGCCGCGCGAAAGGCATTTGCTTGGAATTTGTGCACAGTAGCTAATATGCAACCAGCCGGGCACACGTAGCTATGGCCCCAATGTCTTCACAAAACGTCGAACAGCTTCACACCCTTGACTTACTCAGACAGCAGGTTAGAATCATCGTGAACAGGATGTCGAAGAAGTATCCACTGGACCTCTTTTATCTCTCTCTTTTCAAATCTTGCGCGGACTGCCAAACTTACCGCATCCATCAAAGCGTCGTCCAGCAAATCCTCCTTTACATTCATGTACTCGTTCTGTCGCGCAAACTCTGTCATAACCTTGCTTGTCTTTGTAGCGTCCATCATTTCGTTCATATCACCCATCACCTGTTGCGATGAAATAAGAAGAAAATCAACTATTGCAAAAATTTGAAGAATACATGCTTGTGAAAATCGCTAAATGCCTGCGTTGCTTCAACCACGTGCTACCCAAATAGAAGAAGGCCTCGTCACACACGACACGCACAGTTAAGTTAATACCAGTAAAAAATACCGGAAAACACAAATACATTTTCGAGAACAAGAAACGCGAACTTTGAGGACAAGACATTCATCTGAAGTCCGTAATCACCACACCCAAACCGAAATCAAGGTGAAAAAATCTTCTGCATCTGATAGCAAGTTCTTCTGGAAGCCAAGGACTCGTAAGAATCAGCAAGCAGCTCAAAAACGCACATGTCCTTTCATCCACACGACACCCCCCATATCTAAGTCCGCCACCGACGTACCCCGGTCATCCTGCTCATTGCCTGGCCGACAGCCGCCTGCGAATGCATTAATGATGCCTTGTACCCTACACCTGTCATGGTAGCCTTCATTGTGATGAGCTTGTCCTTTTGCGCCCGCAGTTGTACCAGGTTCTTCGCCATGACTTTCAAGGGTCCATGCTGATTGTTTGCAGCCATTTTTTTAATGTCATGGATGAGCTTTGCTTCTTCTCTTGCCAAATTCTGCAGCTCTCGGTCCATGTCCCGTTCATTGTGTCTGATCTCCTTTTTTGTCTCCCGGAGCTGCTCTTTGGGGGTCAATTTTTTCTGTCCAAACATAGCTTTGATAAGACGGCTTGTACGCCGCTGCTGCAGGAAGTAGGAATGATTAACGGCTTATGTATATATGCGCCAGCCTAAGACCAAGCCCTGTTTGATAGTAGAATCAGAAATGTCAATACAGCAAAAATGTTGTTAACTTCACATCGAATGGCATGACCGACGATAATGGCTTCCAATTCGGTTGTTTTAAAAGTAGCATGGCCTGCCCTGCCCCATGTACAAGCAGGGAGGTCCTTCGCCCCGGCCCATGCGCCACTCAGAGCGACTTAAAGAGCGTAACGGACGAAAACGGCGCTCACCGCGGCTCATAGATGAGAATAAGTTTATTCTGCTAACGGTGAGCAGTATTGTGGATGAATAGGAAACTGGTTTCCAATTGCTACCCGATTCTTGGTCAACACCCCGCCTCTCCGTTTTTGCCGCCTAAAGGCTTGGCTGTTTGTGCTTGAAACATGTACATGTATGGATTCCGCATTATACATTTTTAGTCCTATTGTTGATGTTGTCGATTGTATTCGACACATTCTCGGGTTTGAGACGAGCTTTACTATTTTTCAGCCGTCACCCGGGGACACAAGCGTCTCCATGAAACTTGCAACTGTTTTTTAACATGAGAACTATTCTATTCCTGGGCCTCACTTGGAGAAAGGCGTAAAGCGATACGAATAAAAGAATCAAATGATAGTATGAGCCCCCAAAGGAAATCAATGCCGAAGACTGCATAGACATAGATCTCTGAAAATACTTTTTAAAGGGAGAAGGACACTTCTCCATACATAACAAAGTTATTCCTTCTAAAAATGTAAACCTCTGCTTGTAATGTTTCTCTTTCATAGGCCAATTCATTTCTCGTCATGTGTTAAATGACACCTTCTTTAGCCCCACACTATGTACGAAGGCATTTACAATCGACGGTCGGCCACATATATGCAATATATCTAGAGCCAGATTAAATTATCGATAATACCTGTGGCAAAGTATTCCATAATCTAGAAGGAGGTATGAAACAACCTCAAAAGTAGAGGCACCAGGTTTCATCCAGAAAAATGCTCATCCTTTCTGGAAGGACGCGAGAAATCCTCGTACCTGACCTAGAGACCGAGACACCGACTTCTGACCATCCCGGCTTGGTTCTTCCTGGCGCTTTCGTTTGCGTGGCTTTGGGTCCAGGAGCAAGCGTGGCGGGGCTAAAGTTTTCTGGTGCTTTTGAAGTTGTCTGAAGCCTTTCGATTGCAGAGGAATGAAGTCCTCCTCCTCCGTCGTGTCTGGAACTTGCTGCTTTGAAGACGATGAGAGCTCCCCAGAGGCACCAGGGCAAAGAAGGCTCGTCTCAGCCTTTCTTGCCTCACTTAGAGTGCTCCGCTTATCTTCCGACCGCCTTGTCGCCCCGTCCATCGTGCGCGAACCCCTATTGCAGAGCATACAGGCGTAGGTCACACGGTTCTTCAGCGAACAGGGCACGTTGGCCGCATATCCACTCCTCGGGTCACTGTTTTGATTAGAAAGGCGCATCCACTTACGGCGGGCATTGGCCTGAGATCTCTTGGCCCCATGTTGGACGCGGGTCCGAGCCGTGACACCAGGAAAAAGGATCACCCCGCACACAGGACATAGGCAGTCGGACAAGTGTGGATGTAGGACTTCATGAGCGGAGAACAAGTCGCGCAGGCGAATAAATTTTCGAGACAACGCACGTGAATATGTTTGATTGGTGGGAAGGTGACTTAAGGCCTGTTTCCAAAGGTAATCGAGGCGTAAGAGCAGGGCCGGCTCGACGTTGTCAGAGGCGGGCTTGCCCCGCTGAGCGGAAATCGACAGCCTCGGAGCAAGTGCAGACGAAGGCACACTGAAGCTCTCGAGAAGGCGACTAAATGCACCGGAAATCCTTATCGTCGCCGGATCCATGCGTCTGGCATAGAGATGGCTTCGTTTCCTTAGTCCACTGCAACGCTATTTAGGGGGGTGACAAAGCTCACTGCGCCGACCTGGCGAGAGCCACGGCATGCGCTTGTACGTTCCCTGTCAGGCTGTGTGCAAAGATTGCAGCGTTGTCATGGTTTGTTCATTTGTTTTCCCCATTGGTTCCGTTCATTCTGTGTCTCAGTGGGTCATTTTTAGAGCGAGCACGTGAAGCGGCGCACGTCGCTCGTCGCTGGAGGTAGTACACTCTGTCTCATCGCCCCGCCTTCTTCGTATTTTCTGCAGCGCCGCACACACATCTCTTACCTCCTACGCACGCTCAAACAGGCACCACAACCGACCACAGCACGAACAGTACCTTTAAGCGGCAGGCTTATGCCTATGGCTCGTTTTAGCCGGCTTGCACGGGAGCTGGAGCTGCTTCGAAATGACCCTCCCCCAGGCGTGGCGGCCTGGCCCGTGGATGAAGCAAATTTGTCCCGTTTTCATGCCAGTGAGTAATGATCTGTGATTAAATGCCGGGGGATACAAATTTTAGAATTGCCTTGGGTTTGGGTGTGGAAATGGTTTTCTCACCACTCGATGAGGAGATCCTGCAAGTCATCGCTCCAATCGTGAAGCAGACTTAGCGTGCTCTCGTCACTTTCCCCATTTGAGTTGTCGTCTCTTAATTGGTACGGAAAATGTACCCTATGCATTTTCACCTCTTCCTTGCACATTCCAGGCATCCGAGGGCCAGAGTCCACGCCGTATGCCGCCGGACTCTTCAGGCTCGAGCTCGAGGTCTCCCCGCGCTACCCCTTTGAGCCGCCCACCGTCCGCTTCTTGACCCCTGTCTTCCACCCAAACGTGGACGACAGAGGCCGCATCTGCCTCGATTCATTAAAGGCCCAGCCCCAGGGGGCATGGACGCCATCCTTGAACATCCCCACGCTCCTGACGACCCTTCGTCTGCTCCTCGCCCACCCGAACGCCGACGACGGCCTAGCGCCTGAACCCACCGCTCTCTATCAGAGAGACTTGCGTGGCTTCGAACAGCGTGCACGTGAGCACACGGCCCAATATGCGATGGGCGAGGCAACGTCCCCCGGGGAGGCATTGGCGGCCTGCCTACAAGGGGAAGCGGAGGAGAGGGACGGGGGGGGGGGGCGCGCCTCATGTGAGCAAGGGGCTGTCGAAGGTGAGGGGAGCGTGCGGAGAGGAAGGGAGGAAAAGGAGGACGCGGATAGCCAGATGCACGTCGCGGGCGAAAACGAGGACTCAGCCTCCTCCGCGGGTGGCGGGCCGGCGGATGCGGGGGTGTCTGGCAGCGTTGGACAGCTGCCATTTTCCTTGTCCACTAGCCCGGTGCAACAACAGCAGCAGCAACAACGGCAACAGCAGCAACAAGAACGACAGGAACAGCCTGGCGCGCGTTTGGGAGAGCCGCAAAAATGTAGCGAGGAGGATGAGGGAGGAGAGGAACGGGGCTGGGACAGTGACGTGAGCATATGCGGGGATGGTGCCTCCTCCTCCTCCTCCTGCACCCTTTTCGACTCCGAAGTCGAAGATATTGAGGAAAGACACGTTCGTGAGGGCCGGGAGTGGGGGATAGTACAGGCTCAGGCGCGGGGGGAGGCTTTCTTGACGAGCGGTGAGGGCATGCCGCCGCGGAAGCGCGCGCGTGCTAGTTGGACATCGTAGTGTAAGTTTGAAGTACAGGGATATAGCGAGACAACCGACACGGGTTACACAGGAATGACCAGGAGTTTTGTGAGTGAGGGGCAAGGGAGGGAGGCAGTGTACAAAAAAATGTCGGTCGGGCGAGAGGACGACAGCAGGCGTGTAGAAGAAATAGAGAAAAGAGGTAGCACGTCACTTGTGCACATCTTTGCTAGTCACTTCTTTTTGTCACAACGCTCTTGACAATCGAAATTGGCCTCTTCTTTCCTCTGGTCGGCGCAAAAACTGCTGCTGCCGGTCGTGCTTAACCTTAACGTGAGCTCTGTAGGCGGGCACTCTTCCTTTAAGTGAGGAATAATCTTTGCTTTACGTGCTGTATTTGATCTCTAAAAAGCTTTGACTCTCTCTGACATCCTTGCCGTAATCCACGGCAGTGCTCCGCCCCTCTTCTACTTCTGGCTGCTCTCACCTGCCGTCTTCTCTGTGTCGGACTATCGAGAGACAGGGATGACCCCAACAGGGACGCCACTTTGCTACATTTCCCCTCGTCAGAGCTCCAGCTTTCAAGCTCTAGGTGTAACTACAGCCTTAGCTCTTGATATTCCGCAGCTTTCATCCGTCGTTTCTCCTTCTCTACGTTTCCCCGCGTTGTTCGTGTCGTACCGTGCAATGCTTCCCGAGTGTCTTCAGACAATCTAATCATGATCTTTTTCCACTGGATCCTGGCTGCAGGCTTGGCTCTCAAGTGCTCGTAAAGGTAATGCAGACTCGATCCAGGTGTGGGAGGCGCTTCACCTTCCTATACGTGCTTTTCTTCCTGTGTTCACTATTGACCGCCCCATATCTATATGCAGGTTAAGGAAGCGTTACGCTCCCAGCAGGTAGGCAATAGGTAAGTGTGCGCATGCCATCTTTCGAATACACAACGACCACACCATGCCTGCCCATTTTCAGCGCACTTTCTGGCCTACATTGTTCTCCCTTTAGATTCGAATTAGACTTTTCGAAGCTCCTCCACTTACGATAGCCGTTTATTTGAAATTCTTTCATTGTACCTCGTTGCGAATATGTCATAATGCATCGTATCTAAACCGACTCAAAGCAAGCATGGGTGATTACGCACCACCGTGTCTCCTCCTCCTTTTCCTCCTTCGCGTCTATTCCTCATTGCCGGGTGTGGTCACGGGCGCCGAGGGGGAAGACGAGCTCGCTTCCACCAACCCGACAGAGAGGGGTTGAAGCGAGGGTTGAAGCGAGAACTGACCGCTTCCCTCCAAATCCACGCTGCTATGATTCCTGCTGTAGCTGCTGCTGTCGTCATTCTTCTTCATCTCGGCACCTTCCCCTTCTGTGCTGTGCTTCAAAACAAGATGCGCGCCGCCGCCGCCGCTGTCGCTTTTGAGCAGAGGACTTCCGGGTCCGAGCGCCATCACCGGCGAACCCGGCGACAACAGCAAAGGTCCAGGGAGGGACGAGGAAGACGGGCTGCCGATCAAGCCTACTGAGCGCGGCGAGGCCATGCTTGAGGGCGTAAGCAAGCTGCGAGTACCTGTTACGCTAGCACCCAGGTCATCCTCGTTGCCATGTCCGTCCATCCGCGCCATCTCGGCCAAAGCATGCAGAGTGCCTTCCCACTGCGGCTTTCTCTTGCCTGGCATGACCTCTTCGCCAGACCCGACCGAGAACTGCGTCGAAGCCGTTGGCGGAGAAAGCAGAGGCGGCCTGCACGAGGAGGACGATCCTGGCGACGAAGACAGGGTTGGAGATGATGGTGCGTACAACAAGTCGCTGCTGTTACTGTTGAAAGGCGAGCCGCCCACGGTCATGCTGTGAAGCAAAGCTACGGCTCTCTCACGCGTCGAGACCTCGCTGTGTGCCCCGCCAAGGTCCGATTGGTCAGTACAAGACGCCGCATTGTAGGCATGCACCACAGCCTGCGACGTACTTTGGTCCGACAGGTAGCCCCGAGAACCCATCTCCTGAAGCAGCTCCACTGCCTTCGCCCAGTGCTTGACGGATCCACACACACAGGCGCGGACCGCCGCGTTGTAGGAGCTGGAGTCGGGAAGCAGGCCCTTCTCGCGCA
>Ga0102934_1000282_pt1 | contig 32527 bp, 30 predicted proteins | sample SalPonR2_A_D1_MG_FD_78175 | JGI IMG/M metagenome (GOLD analysis project Ga0102934, IMG submission 78175) | Salt pond soil microbial communities from South San Francisco under conditions of wetland restoration - Salt Pond MetaG R2_A_D1_MG | ecosystem: Environmental > Aquatic > Marine > Intertidal... | reverse complement strand
GTCGTCCGTCCCCGCGCCCCCCCCGCCCGCCCCGCCCTCCGCGCTCCCCCCGAAACCCGGAGTCCCCCCCCGACCGAAAGCTCGCGTTCAAAAGCTGGCGACCCGAAGCCCTCTGCGCCGATGCCTTCCTCCGCCCCGCGCCCTCCTCCCCCTCTTCTTCTTCCTCCTCCTCCTCCCGCTTCACCACCGTGAGCTTCGACAGCTCCGAGCTGTCCACCTCCCTCTCCTTGGCCGTGCCGAACAGCTCGGCGTTCTTCCGCTTCACCTCCGCCATCTCGGCCTGGTACTCCGAGTAAGACTTGGTGGGAGGCTCCGGCTCGGGCTCGCTCTCCTCCCTCCCTTCGCCTTTCCTCCCAGACTCCCTCAATTTTCCATCCTCTCCCTCGCCCTCTCCCTCTCTCTCCTCCCTTTCCTCGTCCTCCGCGAGGGGCTCTATCGGCTCCACCGCCTCTTCTCCCCAGTTGAACTTTCCCGTTCCATTCCGGTGCTGCCGACGCCCGCCCCGACCGGTGCCATCCCGTCGTTCATGCTGGCGGTGTTCGTCTCGCGCGTGCTGTTTCGGTTCCCGTGCTTCCCTGCCATTCTCCTGCCTCCCTGCCCCCCCCTCACGCACCGACCGCCCACTCCCATGGCTCTTCTTCTCAGCTTTCCCGCGGGCGCCGGTCTCTACCCGCTTGGCAGCCCCCGTGGCCCCCGGCGCCACCGTCTCGAGCGCCTGAGGGGACCCTTCGTCGTCGTCCGCACCGTCCGCGAGGAGCGCGAAGCGATTCGACTGGGGGGGAGGTCGAGGAAAGAAGTAAACGGAAGTGAGGAGATTGATGGTGGTCAGGGCTTGGTTTCAGATGTTTGGCGCCTAATGCACCAATGAGGATGCAGGGCGGCTCGGAGCTGCAAAGGTGCATATGAGCAGCCTTTAAAGCGCAATTTTGCGATGTCGGTGAACATATTCAGAACGCCACACCAACATCTAACATGCTGGGAAGAATGACATTTTATTTGCGTGCAATCGACAGCATCAATTCCTTCTCAAATGCACAGTCCGATGACATTTTGTTACCTACCATGCTTTAGAAGGTGTGGCACTGCTCGATGTCTGCCTGTCCGAGTTATGTCCTGCACGTACCCTCAGCGGAGGAGAGGTCAGAACCGATGGAGTAGGCCCAGCCTGTGTCACGACGTCTTCTGGACAGATGAGAACGAAGCGTGAGCAAAGCAAATTGACATGAGAGTAAGAGGTTGACGGGCTCCCCTTTGAGAGTTGGTTAGAAATGGAGACGAAGGCATCGAATAAGGGCTAGATGATATCAATGCGTGTTGACAGTGTGCTTCTTCACATGCCAGCGCACGGTGGGAGAAACGTATTGGACGCAGGCACCACGCGATACCCCACGTACTTTGATGCTTGACACGGAAAACATAAAAACGAGTGCTGCTGCCCTTAAAGCCAATCTCATGACAGGAAGATGCATCGGAAAACGCCATGGACGGCGGGGGGGTGTCTGCTAGGGGAGGCCAGAAAGTGGCTTGAAGCAACTGCTCGACTCCAGCAAATTATTTATGTATCGCTCAAGAAAACGAGAAATAACCGAGCCACATACGACCGCGTGCTTTCGACCTCGTCAATCCGTTTTGACATTTTTACGGGCGTCTGTGGGTCTACTCATGCCGCATAATTATTCTCATCCGCGCCACACACGCGAATTTAGGAGCCATGCCAAGGGATGAACCTGTCGCGGATGCGTCGGGTCCCCAAACTAGCACGACAGCGCCTTCTCAACGAGAAGCCCCTTCACAGGCCTCCCAAGCACGGCCTCACCGACGACCAAATCGCAGTGGCGAACATGGTTCTCGGCGCACCCGTCAGCCACGCACTGCCGTTAGGATGTATGAACAATTGATCTCGGGCATTATTCGTCCCCCAAGACTTACGTACCACTTCCCCCGCGCATTGGGCCCCACGACCATTTCCTTCTCGGATGGAACAGAATGCCATCGCACAGACTTTGAGGTAGACAATCACCGCGGCCAGAAGCTAGGCTGCAGCCTGTGGCTACCCGGTGGCGCAAAGGCAGGAGGAAAGTGGCCTTGTGTTGTCTATCTTCACGGCAATTCAAGTAGTCGCGTTGAAGCAGTCCGTACTCATGTGCTGAACGCGGTCATGGCGACGGGCTCTGCTCTGGTCGGGTTTGATTTTGCCGGCTGCGGGAATGCCGATGGAGACTACATCTCCTTGGGGTGGTTCGAAGCGCACGACACGGGCCTGGTGCTGGAAGAGCTGCAACGCCGCGGCTGCGGTCCGATCGTGCTTTTTGGGAGATCGATGGGGGCCGTGACCGCCTTGCAGTACACCGTGAAGGCCTGTGCCTCCTCCCCATCCCCCTACGCTGTCCTCCCGGCGGGACTCATTCTCGACTCTCCCTTCTCCGGTTTCAAGCGACTTGCCTACGACTTGACCTCCAAGGGCATGGTCCATATCCCACGCTTTGCCACGGCCGCCGTCCTATCCTTTCTCCGGCGATCCGTGCGCCACCGTGTCGGTTTCGACCTGCTCCAGCTCAAGCCCTCTAAGCACGTACAGCGGTGTACCTCCGTTCCTGCTCTATTCTTCGTCGCGGAAGACGATGAACTTATCCCGCCGTGGCACGGGGAGATCCTGGAGAGGAGATACGGTGGCCCTTCCCTGGGCATTCGCTTCGTAGGGTCTCACAACACTCCTCGTCCTCCCATTGTGTACGCCCTCGCGAGTGTCTTCATCAAGGCGGTGACGGAGGGGCCGGCGAATCCGATGGCGGTGGGCCTGGCCGTCCGTCTGATCGAGAAGACGGCGGTGATGACCCGTGAAGAAGAAGAAGTGCGCCTGCGTGTCAAGGGCGAGCAGGAGGTGTCGCCTCAGGAGCATGACCTGGGCCGTGAAGTCCCTTGTGCTCAAGGCGAGAGGGAGCAGCATCAGCCAGAGCAACGGGGGCACGGGCAGCAGCAGGGAGCTCAACCCAGGAGAGGACAACGACAGGGGGCACCGCGGCGTGGACCTTTCTTCTATTACTACGAGGCTCAGGATGCAAAAAGCAAGGGGCTGCAATCGAGAGGTGGCGCCCTTGGTGGGGGCTGTGGGCAGGGAAAGGGAGGCCAGGGTCCCAGGAACAGGGGGGAGAGCCCGCGCTTTATCCACGCCGGGAGCCATGTCGTCACCAACATCACGGAAACGGCCAAGTCCTTAATTTCAGCATGGCAGGCAAGTGCGGCGACCCGAATGGTGGAGGCTGTGTTGCTGGAAGAAGTGATAGCTGTGGGTGTGGCCATCGTTCAGGCCAAGCTGCGTGCCCTGGTCTTGGCTGACAGGCCGGCAGAGCAACGGATACAGACGAAAGCAGGTGCGAACGAAAGAGATGCTACCGCTGATGCAGGTACACCTGGCCTTGTCCCTGTCTGCCCGTACACCGAAGCTCGGATACTCCAGGCGGTAGCAGAGACCCAGCAGGAGCTCGCCCTGGCGAAGGGACGCGTCCGTGTCTCCGAGGGAAAAAAAATGACGGGCCTGTCTTCCAGGAAACCATTGGATGTATCGCTTACCACGTGGGAGTCTGTAGTATACGCGGAAGGCCGAGAGCATTGCCAACAGACACGTCGCATCCTGGGCGGGTTCGAGCGATTGTTGAACCGACCTCGCGGTCCGGCGGGAAGAAATGCTTCTGATGAGACCATACCCGTGATGTGCACACCCTCGATATCTGCAGAATCCCATATTGGCGCCACAAGAAGAGAGGCGGAGACAGCGGAAATTGCCGGAAACTCGGCATTTGCAACATTAGGCACCAGACTGTGCTGCTTTAATCCCCGCGACGTCTCCCTTTCAGTGGCGCACGATAAAGAGTTTTGGGTTTTTCCAGTGGCCGAGGCATTTTTGAAATAAAGGGTGGTTTCCTTATTGACGCACCTGTAAATAGGAATGTATTAACATAAAATTCCGACCAGGCGAGAGAAAAGCATCCCACGTTGGATAATGCCTCAAGTGGACCAAGTCACATGAATTCTGTTCTTGTGTGTAAAGAATATGTTCTACTTCGATCGAATATACCAATTATTGTGCATGTAGAAAGCCCATCCTTGATAACGAAAAATAATCAATACTGCTTCCATTTGACTCTCTTATCATCCTCTCTTGTTCCCCTCACTCCCCCACTACTCCCAGGTGAAGCTCTCTACATTCCGAAGTCGCGATTGTCAGGTCTTCATATGTACATCACCCGTCCTGGTACATGCGCCGTGTCGCTGCTGCTCTTGGCGCCCCCACCTCGACGAGCAAACGCATGTCTCCAACGCCCCTCGTGGCCGTTGCCCAGCTGACCGCGACGGATGACCGAAAAGAAAATTTACGTGTGTGCCGAGACCTGGCGTTTCAGGCCAAAGCCGCTGGCGCGGGCTTACTGTGCCTCCCTGAGTGCTTCTCGTTCCTTGGAAGGTCGTGGCGCGAGACGGTGGCGGTCGGGCAGGCCTTGGAGGGCTCCGTTATAAGTGAGATGCGGGTGTTGGCCAAGGAACTCAAGCTTTGGCTCTCCCTCGGAGGTTTCCCTGAGGCGGTTTCTTCAGCCGAGCGCGGAGATGCAAAAGTCTACAACACGCATGTAATCTTGGACGATGACGGAGGCATCCAGGCTCGCTACCGTAAAATACATCTTTTCGACGTCGATGTGCCCAACGGCCCAGTGCTGCAGGAGTCTCGATACACACTCCCCGGCGACAGAGTGGTAGTCGTCGACTCCCCCGTCGGCCGCTTGGGCCTCTCTACGTGCTATGATTTACGTTTTCCAGAAATGTACGAGGCACTCTTGCGACAAGGAGCTGAGATTCTACTTGTGCCGTCTGCGTTCACGGTGCCAACGGGGAAAGCTCATTGGGAAGTGTTGCTCCGGGCACGAGCGATTGAGACGCAGTGCTATGTGGTTGCAGCCGCGCAAGTAGGACAGCATAACGAGAAACGAGCCTCGTATGGGCATTCTATGGTCGTTGATCCTTGGGGGAGGGTGTTATCGGACGCAGGAGGGGAGACGTCTCCGATTTTGTCGGTGGCAGAAATCGATTTGACAAAGCTCCATGAAATCAGGGCTAAAATGCCCATCAAATCGCACCGACGGAGAGATCTTTTCTACGGCAGATTTCATGGCGGCGAATCGAGGTCGGATAAGTGGTAAGAGCCGGGCAAGTAGTTGAAATGAAGAGGAATAAATAAGAAGAAAGCGCACGCACAAGTCGAGTTATCGCTGACGATGAAATTGAAAAACCTTGCCGACCGGTTAACAACTTCCTTTTTGTTTGTGCGAGTTGATTCGTTGCTCTTAGCCTTTTTGAATTATTGAGAATTTTCATGTCAATTTATAAATCACAGACCCGCCTTTGTGCAACCAAGTACAGAGCCACCCTGACTTCCTCCACCTTCCACGATATCAACAAAAGTAATACCGGTCCGCAGTCTTCACCTTGGAGGGGGCGTGCTCTTCGCAGCAGCAGCAGGCGGGGGGGAAGGATGAGGTGTCGTGGGGGTCACTCCAGGGTGTGCGCCGGCCGAGTGAATGACACGGCCGGCCTTGTCCTTCCTTTCGATGACTGTTATAGGCTGAGTGTACACCTGGTAGGCCGGTACGAGAATCATCGCATCTTCTTCTGTGAGAAGACGGACGTAGCGGGAGTCGATGGACAGCACGGTGCCCGTGTAGGCCCCTACGCGGATTTTCCACCCCGTCTTGAAAGGCCTCTGGAAAACGAGGAGGATCCCGGAGAGAACGTTGGTGGCAATTTCTTTCAGTGCGAAACCGACTGGACAAGGGTAAGTTACAGGGAGCGTGTAGAAATCAGGGCGTTAACGTCAGAAAGGCGCTTGGATGAAGGCATAACCCTGGGAAAGGGTTAAGAGCGACCAGAGGTGAGGCATTGGACCGTCCCTCATCAGACTCACCGATGAACCCTGAGACCCCCAGGCCGGCAATGATGGGCTTCGTGTCCAGTCCCAGCGTGCCGAGTATAGAGGTGATTATCATGGAGATGATCACAAACGCCGTAGCTCGGGCGATGAAACGGCTCAAGTCTCGGTCGTGGACGGCGCCTGTGCGCAAGAGGAAGGTCTCGAGAGGACGCGCGATGAGCAAAAAGTCCCGAACACCGCAGCAGTATTGTTTGAAGGAGACCCAGCTTCTCAGGGATTGAAAGAAACTCTTCATGTGCAGGTGCGGGTAATGCGGCGAATTTTGGTTTTCTTGTTTGCCATCACCCTGTCCAAGTGTGCGCTCAGCGGTCGCCACACTGCCACCCGTGGGATGGCTCACAGCAAGGCCTGCAGCGCTAGCTTGATCGCGCCTATCGGCAGAGTGATGCTTGAACATATGATAGACGGACATTCCGGAGAATATGGAGGGCGTGTGGCCCCCACTATTTTCTGTCACTTTGGCCAGATTTCCAACGGCATGAGCACCCCCGTGGTGACGGAATGGACTGAAGAGGAAGCCACCCTTGGGAATGTGTAGGTGCGGGGCGTGCATGTGTGGAAGATGCAGGCGGCTGCCCATACCATACTTCCTCTTGCAGGCGCCGGAGGTCGTTGAGACAGGCTGAGTCGCAGGAGAGGCAAGGCCGTTTGTGGATGCTCCTGGTCCTCTGTTTGCCACCACTGTCTTTGTCGCAAAAGCAACAAGGAAAGCTACGGCAAAATACGAAGAGGGTAGTTGACGCATCTTCAATGAATGGAGGTGATGTACCCCAGCGTACTTGATTGATGGCCTTCTTCTATACCTTGCCTGTGTTTCTGCATTATGAGGTTGAAGCATTTAACAAGCACCGCGTGGGAAGGAACATGGTACACAGTAAGAACAAGTACTTCTTACTGCCCGTCACTCGGCAAGTATCACGAGCGATGGCTTCCTAAAAAGACAAAATCTCCATGAAGCCCAGTGCATGCTTGCGCTCCGCACCGACAAAATATATAGCACACATTGGACACGTCCACACAAGCATTTTTAACATTCCTCGGGGGCAACGATAGCAAACATATGCTTACATCCTGGCCTGTATGGCCCATTGGCGACGGCCTTGAATGCGGAGGGACGTGCACAGGATGGCAGCGTAACGACGTTGCAACTGACTTAGATACAGCACCGCATGCATTTCGCATTCTCTTTCCTCGAAAGGTGTTTTCTCAGGGTTTCCTACAACCAGGCTGTTCGTCCACCTTCGAGAGATGCCTAGTTCCTTCGCGCTTATTTATTACCTCCCCTCCTGTACCCTTCACGATGCAAATCCCCCCCCCCTTGCGCAGCTGGTTATCTTATAGAGCACTGGCAAGGCGTACATCAACGGAAAAAAATTGAAGTCTAAAGTGCGCCGCGTTCATGTTTCTTTCGGCTGGTTTTGACGTGGCAATCTCACAGTTGTTTGTTCCGCTACGAGCCTTCACATTTCTTCCATTTTCCCACTGCTCATCATCACAACTCTTCCATTTTCTCTCTTTGCTCATCCACATTGGGCATTTTGTCCTCAAAATCCCGAGAAAGTAAAAGCGCACAGTTTTGGGCCGCAATTGCAGATATTTCCATGGCACTCACCGCCGTTTCCAGAGCGTTCACGTAACAGATCCTCTCTCCGGGCACGACCAGAAAGGGGGTCATGGCTTCGGGCGGGTGGTAAGAGGGGTAGGCTTTCCATTTACGGTGGTGGAGCAAGCTCCACCCAGTGAAGAACATGTCATCCAGAAATGAGTCCGTGAGGAGGGCGGAGCTGAAGAGCTTGTAGATGCCGGTCCTCTCCGTCGCGTTGATCCAGACATGGAGGGAGAGGGAGGAGATGGGCACGCTCGAGTTCTCCACCACGTATACGGAGGTGGGGACGCGATCTTCGCGGGTCGTGGAGGGTCCAAAGAAGCCGGGGCGGACCCGGCCCTGTACAAAGCTGGCGTGGGTGGTGGTGAAGGCGGCGGGTGGGGGGGACAAGGCGCTGGCCTGTTGGCGCTCGTCGTTGGCGCCCTTTTCCCGCTCAATCACACGCAGGCTCGAGAAGGCGAAGGGCGTCGCGACGATCACCACGTCGAACGCCTCATTTTCGCCCTTCTCCTTGTCCCCCTCTGTTCGGACGAGCCTGCCGTCGTCTTGGACAAGCCGATATCCACTTTCGGCGCCGCCTCGCACTACCTCCACCTCCCCCACCCGTACCCCCTGCAGCACGCGCGCCTCAGCCGCCTTCAGCATGGACACGGCCAGGGCGGCGTTGCCTTCTGTGAGGCTTACTACCTCTCCCGTCACCGTGGGGCACAGGGAGACCAGGCCTGCCAGAGCATTCAGGTCGTTGTTTGCGTTGTAATTCACGCGCTGGATGGAGCCCACGAATTCGGTGACGAGCTTCGAGTCCGGAAAACCCACTCCTTGGGACGCCAAGTAGTCTCGCAGGCTTACCTTGGTCAAATGAAGGAGATCTAGAGCCCCCCATAGAGCTTCCGGCGTCTCATATGCGACGCGGACGGGGCTGCCTGCGGTACCTTGAAGGGCATAAATTTGCCTGAATTTCCTCAATGTCTGCCGCACGACACGTCGCAGCCTGAACATTCCTAGTCCGTATCGCCACAGTACCCGCATTGCCGTCAAGAAGCTCCACGAGGAGCTCTGAAAGACAAGCCGAGAGCCGTCCCAGATGCCCGATGTGCCCGCCTCGCTCTCAAAGACCGGCGGGGCGGCGTGAAGCTTCAGTGTGCGCACCGCCGTCATCAAATGCTCGTTGCCGGTGTAGAGGATTGAGGCCCCAATCTCTAAGGGCACCGTGGTGGTCGTGTTGATGTAGGACACGTTCTCGGCCCGGCCGCCCACTCTCGCGCTCTGCTCGATCACGGTTATCGTCGCATTGTTCCCCAACAACTCTCTCAAAAAATAAGCAGACGCAGCACCGCCCATCCCTGCGCCAACGATAGCTACATGCTGAGGTCGCCCAACCGTGCAAAAGAAAAGGACGAAAAGTGTGGTGGCCAGAAACGGAAAAGGTGGCATAGTTGTCCTGTGGGGGGGTAAAAAAGTGTGATGGTCAGGTGCAAGATATGGCGAGTGCCGAGGGAAGTATCTTGACCCCAGGTAGACATATACAGGCACAAGCACCGGCAGGTCTGCCCACAGAGACAAAAAAAGCGGCACACGCACACCATGTGGGTTCGACCCTTTTTTTCGCTTGTTTGTGGATTTATCATGTTTCTCATTGGCTTCTCCTTGGTCTTAAAGTGTCACGAAGCTGGCTTTTTCCGCCTCTTCTCAACCTCTCCTGCTGGAAAAGGCAAGTTGTCTGACCCATTTTAAATCTACATCATTAGACAAGGGGGCAGAAGAGGGAAAGTTGTTTATCAAGAGTATGCGGGTGACCTGCCCTACGCTGCCGACCATAGCCATGATGGTGTTGTCGGCCTCGAGGATGACTCAGGGTTTTCTGGTAAAAAGTGGGAGGCTTTCATCATCATCGCTCCCTGTGACAAGGAGATTTGCCGTCACGGTCGAGCCTAAATCGTCGGCTTCTCCAGATCTTTATCAGTGTCAGGCGGGGTTTACCGAGGATGAGAAAGAAGCTGTATTCTCTTTCGAACGCCGCCTTAAGGACTCCGGTATTGACGCCGAGGGACTGGAGCATGCCCTCTTTTGGCCACAAGGAGACACAGCCCCCTCCCGAGGTTTGAAAACAAACCTCAATATACCTTTGGGCAAAGTTTTGATAAAACTGCCTCGATCACAAGCAATTTGTTTGGATGAAGGAGAAAGTACTCCCTTCCCACAATGGGTTCCCCAAAAGCAATGGAAAAAAATGCCATGGTACGCGCAGCTGGGACTTAAGCTTGTCTATGAACGGAAGACATCCACAAGCGCGCTCAAAGCCGGGTATACGCAGCTCCTGCCTCCACCCGAGGGCATCCCTACCCCGCTCCATTGGCCAGAAGAGGACTTAAATGCGCTTCGAGGCGTCTATCCCGTCCTGGCGGGGAAAGTAGACCGACAACGACAACTGTGGGCGGGGCTTTACGACGCGTTGGGGAAAACACGAGCCGTACGGGAAGACATGGACGAGACCACCTTCGTGTGGGCCATGGAAAGCGTCCTGTCGCGGGCATTCAAAGGCACCTTTGGCACGGGTTTCAACAGTTTGGCGCCCTCCCTCCTCTTGGTCGCCCTCTTTGCCGGTATCTACTACCTTGACCAGGAGACGATTCAACTCCTATCTTACGCCCTCGAGGAATACCCCTACCTAGCGGTAATACCCGGCGCCCTAGTCTTGCTCCCTTCTCTCTTGGAATTTTTCCGATCCAAAGCCACCTATGTACTGGCGCCCATGATCGATTCTCTCAACCATCGCTCCACCGTCCCGACCGACTTGGACTACGACTCCGTGCGGCAACGCTTTCGTCTGAGTCTGGGGGAGGACTTCAAGGCGGGGCAGCAGGTGTTCATGTCCTACGGCGACAAGAGCAACGATGACCTGCTCTTTCACTACGGCTTCGTGGAGGTCGACGCGGCGGCCGACGTGTTCGAATTCGGGGATCTCCTGGACTGGCTGCTCGAGAACCGGGCGGGAATCGTCAACGACGACCGTGTGCAGACCCTGTTCAGTAAAGGGCTGCAGGAGAACGTGCGAAGCTGCCGGCTGGGGCGGAGGGGGCGGCTGGTAGACGAGAAAGCTCTGGAAGGCTTGCGAATCCTCTTGGCATCGGACGACGAGTTGCGGGCAGAGAACGCCATCACGGAGAGCATCATCCAGACGCCCATGTTTCTGACCTTGGACGAGTTTCAGGACTCTGTTTTCTCCAAGGAACTGCAGTCGCCGACCGAGCTGGCCGTCTATGAAGCCATGCTGGAGGCCACCTTGGAGCAACGGCAGCGCTTGTCCTTGACGCAGGAGGAGGAGGAAGAGCTGGGAAAAGCGGCGGCCTCAAGAGAACGACTAGGGGCTGAGACGGAAATTGCGGAGAGGGCTCCTCGCTTGCTAACATTGGCATTCCGGGTGGAAAAATTGCGTCTGTTGGATGAGGCGATCGCGCGCTTTCGGAAACTCACCGGTGCCGAGAAACAGTTGTTGCTTCCTCCCAAAAGTGCGGCGTCGAAAAGTGTGTGAACGCATCCATACAGACGAAAGAGCCAGGATCTCAGTGTAATTCTAACAACAAACCTTGGTAACGGATTGTAAGAGCGACATTTCGCCTATCGTACTTCTTTTTTGCAAGCTTTTCACGTCTCATCCAAACGGCTTGAACTTACGTGCAGCTTTCATCTTTTCTATTCGTGCCTTATCCTCCTCGAAGCGCGTCCGGAGGCGCGCCAGCTGCTCCCGTTTTGCCTCCCGCATTTGATGGGCGTAGAAGTTCTTCAATTCCCTCTCCTTCTTCTTCTTCTTCTGACTTCCTGCCCGCCCCCTTTTCCTCCCGCCGTTCATACCATCACTGCCGTCAGCATCCCCCCCCCGTCGACGTTTTTTACCATATGCCACTGTAACAAAGCCATCAGCGTCCGGTTTGGAAGCTGCCTCCTTACGCTTGCGTTCAGCTTCCTCCTCCGCTGCCTCAAACCTTGCCATATAATTGTCGACTTCCTCTTGCAACAGTTTCGCCTGCGGAAGTTTAGCCCGAAAACGCCGAACAAGGCTTTGTACATCCTCTTCCAACGCTGCTGCCATCGCCTCCTTTCGCTCGGTTTCATTTGCTGTATCCTGGTATTGACTATGCAGCTTCCGTTGTCGCTTGGAAGGCTTATACTCTGCCAGTGACGCTTTGACCGACGGTGGTGGTAGGCGGCATTCTCCGAATGGCGCATTCATTACAGATTTAACCCCTTTACTACTTCGAAAAATCACGAACGCGATCGCACTCTTTGCCGTATACGAGCTCACGGCGTCGTTGTCCGATGACTCCTTCACGCGAACGAGCTCTACTTCTCCAAACTTTGCGAAAGCCTCCTTCAGGTACATGCGAACATCAACACCTATCTGCGCGGGAACATTGGCCACAAAGAGCGTGCGTCCATGAGGCAGCTCTTCTTCTCTGAATAAAGAAATGACAGAAATATTTGGGTGGGGAGGCGTAAACCAAGGTCAGAAAGAAGATACTCACTCGATAGCCACATTAGAATAAAACACATGAACTATGTCTTACCCTTTATTGTTATGTTGACGAACGTAAACAAATCTTGAGAAAGGGCTCGACGTATTGTTATTCAGAGGTACGGTTATTACTTTATAACCCTTGACGTGCATGTTGCCCAACTCTTGGAATGCGGCGATGGAGGCTGTCGACTCAAAACGCAGGTAGAGGAGAAGCCCAGCGGTGAGGCCAGTAGAGCCTTACACTCGATGGTACCCCTAATAGTGATAATGTGCGGTAAGACGATCGTCTCTTAATAAAAAGTGCCAATAACAACACTCAGTTGAGTTACGAGAGCGCCTAGCCACGTTCCGGCGTTCAACAGGTCCTGCAGCCCACGGTTACTAACCTCCCCACCCCCCTCCAAAATTTAAGCCATAATTCTTACAAAACAACTGAGGAGAAAAATTGCGTTGTTCTTTTTTTTCCCCATCGATCTACTATTATAGTTTTAAGTTAGCTATTTACTTTATTCGCTGCTTGGTTGACTTACTGGTTCACATATGTACAATATGTACAATATGAACAAGTCGTTCAGGAGGGGAGAGTAACTTATTCCAAAACCCCCTCTTGGTCAGGTACAACGTGACTTTACGAGCAAATTTAATACAGGGATACGAGAGCGATTCCCATCACAGACAATACCAATAACGTTCGCGAGGCGAGGAGCATGTAGTGACCAGGCGGAGGCCATTGCCCTTGTTCTTGCAGAAGACGGACAGCGGCACTTGTGGCAGGGGGACGCGGCATTTGATGGGTCTGCTTCATGAAGCGGCCAAGAATCATGCGGAACATGAACGACAACATTGTACCGGTGGTTCGGAAGAAAATTCCTTTCACGAGTGCCCAACTCTGTCCAACTAGCAACATGATCGTTGCCAGAGTCAGGAGTAGGATTCCGCGAAACCGTGCCCCGGGCTCTTCGATACAGCGTCGCACGTAGGCATCCCACCGCACGCTGCCCTCCCTTTCCACAGAGTCCGCAAGTAACCATTGTCCACACGCATAAATGAGACCATAATGGAGGAACTCTTCCAGGAGAAGGGAGCCTGCCAAAGCCCGCCACTCCACCCAGTACATGCATACACCCATAACCATGCCTTGCACTATTGGCTTCTCCAACTTGCAACGATGGGTCAGGGTCTGCACGGCCATGGCAGGGATCAGGCTCAGGAACAATGCTACATATCTGACACTGACAAAGCTGCTTAGATATGGGAAACTCGCGTCCGAGAAATCTGCCCGAGCCCGCCCTCCTCCGAAAGCGTAACAAGCCCAGGCAGTGGCGAGCTGCAAAAGCCACTCTCCGTAACGGATCGGAACGGACAGTACGAGAGGAATGAACGGTGACGAGTGAGGTCCAGTGCTCGCAATAGGTGTGCCAGTGTGGGTCTGGGGGGTTCGATCTGGACGAGGCGCGGGCGGGGTGGCTTGGGAGGGAGGAACGGAAGGAGGTTCCGGGGAGGAGGGGTCGTAAAAGGAGGTGCGGCGCAGGTTGGACGGGGAAGGTAAGCCGGGAAAGAATGCCCTCCACGAGGCAGGTTGCAATGGGATGCATAGCTCGGTGGAGAGGACAGGGGGTGCGTCCTGAAGGCCCTCGACCAGGACGACGGCCACGACGAGGATCAGCACGAACCATGCCAGCTCGGGCGCCATCCCGAGGCTGCAGACTTGAGGCTGGCCGTCGCCTTCTTTGTCGCTCTCCGCAGGCCATGGTGTGAGGAAGGAGAGCGAGGATGCCGAGGACGAGGGTGGCCCAAGGCACGGAGAGGACGGGCAGCAATTGGCGCCGACAATGGGGGCGGGGTAGTGCGTCGCCGGAGGGAAAAACCACCGGCGGCTTTCGTGCCCCGGCTCCCTTGGCATGTCCGGACTGCTACGGGCGGCGACTTTGAGGAGGATGAGGACGAGCGGGGAGGCGTAGAGCTGCATGGCGAAAAGCCGCAGGGAGAAGGAACGTGACCATCGCTCGGCTTGTTGAAGCCACAGGTAGGGTTCCCAGAGAAGAAGGGTGACGAGCTGGAGGTGGCGGGAGAGAGGGAACGACGAGCGGTGTTCCAGGTTGCGGAGAGACGCGGCGTGGGTGGCAAGGGTTTGTTGCTGCGAGACGAAGGCATTCTCCCACCCGCGCATGGCGGCCGTGACGTGCTCGTTGCTCTGACGGATCTTGGGGAAAAGGCCCTTGATCTGCTCGTAGGGGCACATGCTCAGGTGGGCACCGAGGTCCCTCCGCAGCGTCTGAAAGCCACAGCCGTGATGTTGGTGGGGGCAGGGGGCCACGCCGTAAGGACATTCGTCCTGGTGCCGTTTGCTTTCGAGGGGGGTCATGAGCCGCTCGCACCGGGCATTGCCGCAGCGGACCCTGGCGGCGCTCATCTCCTGAGACAGGGCCTGGTCGGGTTGAACCTCGGCGGGAGTGAACTCGAGACGGCAGAGGGGGCAATGGGGCGCGGGGGGCGAAAGCTGCTGGTGCTGCTGTTGCTGGTGGTGGGCGGCCACGAGGTTTCGGATGATGCCTTGGATGCACGTCTTGCAAAAGGTGTGGGTGCAGCGAGGCAGGCGGCAAGGCTCATCGAAATGCTGCAAACAGACGGGGCAGATCCAGGCGTCGCGGCCGGCTTGTTCCCCGCTGGCCTCCGCGCAGGTCCGAGGGGAAGGAGAGGGGCCGGCGGAGGCGAAGGGAGCGGTTCGTTCTAGCCGGGACCCTGCAGGGGATGCCCGCACGGAGCCGGCGGACGGAAGGCGGACGCGCGATCCGTTAGCCGCTTGGATGGAGGAAACTCCCCGCGGCCGCCGCATCCGCAGGACTCCACCGGCCAAGGGCAAAGCAGGCGGGACGGAGGCGCCCGACAGAGCCCCGCGCCCTCCCCTTTCGGCTCCTTCGTGTGTGGGGCCGTGTCTCTCTCTGAATACTGGCACAACAGCCCTCGTCCCCTGGACGAACGACGTGTTCTCAAGCGTATGGCGTCTTCCAATCTCCTCTTTCCCCCCATCCGCTTCTTCGTCTTCCTCTTCTTCGTTTCCCTCGTCCTCCCCTACCACCTCCTCGTCTTCCTCCTCCTCATCAGCCTCGTTGGCATCCTCCTCCTCTTCTTCTTCTTCTTCTTCTTCTTCTTCTTCTTCTTCTTCTTCTTCTTCTTCTTCTTCTTCTTCTTCATCTTGCTCATCCTCCCCGTCGTCATCCTCGTCCTCCTCGTCCTCCTCCTCGTCTTCCTCCTCCTCCTCCTCCTCCTCTGCGCCAATCCCCACACCTCGCCTTCCATTCGTCTCGCTGGAACCTGCATCCCTACGTATGCCAGACCCATTACCGGTTTGCACTTCCCCCTCTTTCTTGTTCTGCTTCTCTCCATCCTCCTTGTTCTCCAACCCAGCATCGTCCTGACCGGGGGGGTGCTCCGAAGCCACCGGATGACCCGCCGCATGGGAAGAAAAGACTACTTCTTGACCCCTCCCTTGAGTCCCATGGAACGGAAGAACGACTTGAGACAACGGTGCCATGACTTCATCATGCACCAAAGCATTATTGTCATGACCTTGGACGCGAAAATCCTCATGCCCTGTCACGACCAAGGAAGGGGAGACCGGGCTTCCGGGGAAGGAGGGCATGCCTGCAACGAGGCGTTGCGAGACGTGTGGAATTCCGTTTCCAAAACCTGCGCGTGGTCGTAGAACAGGGTGTGGATCACGAGAGCTGCTGATGGAGGACTGAACAGGAGACGATGGGGCGGCATGGCCCTCTGAACGACGGGCTTCCGTCCCGTTTGTCAATTCAGTACCGCCCGGCTCCGGATTCGTTTCAGGAGCCATGATTTTTATGTAGCACCTGTTGTGGAAAAGGCAAGCATGTCGTGAGTCAAAGCGGTACTTGACAGCAGACGATGGTTGCTTCTGTCATCAACTTTGGCCGTCAACTTGCAGGCGAAGACCCTCTGTTCCTGTTGATCTCGCCATTTAGACAATCGGTGGGTATCAACGATACGATCGGAGTATCAACGCATCGGCTCCTTGCGGCATCTACTTGGGATATGCGCACTGACATTTTTTCCCTCCCAGGCACATGTGGACAACTTCGACGCAAATGGACAATAACAAAACCAACGTGAGTGTTTTGCCGAGCAAGTACCACGGTCGTGGCTTGTTCGCTACCAGGGACTTCTTGCCTGGCGAGGTAAGGTGAAAGGAGAGGGCGGGGAGGTTCTAAGAGCATTTTGAACGCTCTAGCCCTCATTGTTTGGTGTGAGGTTGCATTTGGTGTCGAATCAATCGAAACATCGCACCGAATTCGACTGAATTGTCGAGAGACCGGTTAGCGTGTGCGTGCAAGTCTCTGAAAAGCTTCAACATATTGACGTGAGTTCTTTCTAAAATATGCATGTGTGTGGCCTTTGTGTACCATGGACGTAAGATAAGGCAAATACCATATTGATGCGTTCTTTCGAATAACGGCAAAACTCATGAGGCTCTGAACTTCAGGTCATTCTCCGGGAACGTCCCCTCGTAGCCATGCAGAGTTTAGACAATCGGCAATACGTCCCGGCCTGTGGAGCCTGCTTCTGCTTCATTGGCACTTGCCGGCAGCATCTCATGCTGCTTGCGGAGGCAGGCGATCGTAGTGCTTTGATGGAGGAGGAGGAGTCAGGACGCATGGAAGCAGAGGCCGCCACTTTTCCAGGGGCCGTGTTGGCCCCTCTTGTGCCATGCACGATGCGCTGTGGAGAAATGTACTGCTCGCAAAAATGTCGGGAAGAGCATTGGGATCGCGGGCACCGTCTCCTCTGCGTCGGGCATATTCCAGAACATGAGGCGGGTTCGCACCCCCTGGTTCAGTACAAAATGCACTCCTTACGGACGAATGAAATCTTTTTGCTTGTGGCGGATGTGGTGGCCTTGGTCCTCACGCGCTTTGAGAGCAATGGAGGGGATCTTTCCGCGGCTCTCTCTCCATTCCGAGATTTCGTGCAAAGGCCCTGGTGGGACGTGGCCACCAACCCCGACCCCGTCCGTGACACGAGCGCCTTCCAAGATATGTTACGCGGTTTGGTGAAGGTGGCTGCGGACTTGCTCCGACAGGCGTTGCTGACTCACCCCGGTGCCCCGTGTGCGACCTACCGTGGCTCGGTGGAAAGTATCGTCTCCCCCGACTTCGTGGCGGCCGTGATCGGCATGTTCGAACAGAACAACGTAGGCATTCGGCGTGACTCGGTGCTGTCGTCATTCCTGGTCGACCACCTCATGCCAAATTGTGCCACAGACTCCACGCAAGTGTATTTGCAGCTTCTCGGGCGAATCCTAGAGGACTGGGAGGAGGGGGAGGAAGAGGACGAGGAAGGGGAGGAGGGGGCGCCAGACGGCGGCGATGAGATGTGTGTCGCGGACGCGGGCATCTCAGGTGCAGATGCAAACGGCCACGAGCATGGTCATCACCAGCACTTGGGAGCTGTCCCGCCATGTTCTGTTTCTTCGAGACTCCCACCAGCGTCACATTCGTCGGCCCGCGCCTTGGTGGAAGCCTGCTTGGCGAAGAGCCAGACCAGTGAGATATTCTCGGCTGTGGACGGGACGGCATTGCTTTCCCTCATATGTTGCATGAACCATTCCTGCCAAGCAAACTGTGAGGTGCGATGGGTGGGGGGTGTAGGAGGCGCGCCCTTGATGGCCGAGCTGGTGGCAATGGAGCATCTCCCAGGAGGCGGGGAGCTGTTCCAGAGCTATATTCGGGTTCAAGGTACTAGTGTGGAGGATCGGAGAATCAGCTTGAAGGAGTACGGCTTCATTTGCCAATGCGCTTTGTGTTCGAGCGGCAAGTCGGGGTAAACAAAGTGATGAGGGCATTCGCCCTTTTTCAGAGCCTCTGTGGGAATGAAGACGCCACCGGGGAATATTTCTGCCCGTGATGCTATCAACTCAGAGCTCATTTTAAAAAAGATATGTCGAAGTTGTTTCCCGTCGGGCGCGATTTAAGTTGGCTCTAGATAAAACACATGGCAAATTTATTTCTGGTAAGCCGTTGCCCTCCGTCTTCGGTCAGCTGCATACAGAGAGGCTCAAATAGTACGTACGAAAGTAATGTAAAAGTAGCTGAAAAGTATGCCCTTACGATCACGTGCAATGAATCAGGCGCAAGTCGTGCGGTTTCTATGTTTTGTAAATCAGAGTGCTTCTTCCGGGGTCCCTCCTTCCCGTATTCATAGAGTCGTGATGAGTGTCTCGCCCACCAACAAGTATAGCTTCACGGACAATCCTCCCATAAAATTTCTAAAAAGAAGATCTGTTAGGGTTACCATTCTCCTAAGTTTCTCCGGTTGTTGAAACTCTATCAGAACACGTCTTAGACAAATGAATCCGATCGAGGAGGAACACAGATCTGAGACATGTGCGGCGTCACTTTTCAGGAGCGAACACCTCGACAGAGCGATGATCGTCCTTTCCCTCTGCGCCCGGATCAGGCGCATAAACGCGGGGACTCCCGGAAGTAGATTGCAAGGAACCGAATGAGAGGGATTCACCTGGCCTCGTGAAAATGATAGCATTTGGCCTTGGTCGTGCACGGTGTCAAAGCTAGGAAAGCGGGAGACGTTAGGATTGGGCCTCTCGTCTCCCCCCATGGGGAAAGTTTTTTTGGCTGCTTCGGAATAAATGCAGAATTCGAGGTGCAAAGTCCATCGTGCACCCCGATGCACCCGGTACTCTCCATCCACGACCCTGTGGGTTTGAATGGACGAATGGACGCAACACCATGCGTACATCTTTTCGACGCATGGATTTTCCACATGCGCCGGCATGAAAGTAGAGGAAAAGATGCTGGATCTACCAAGATGCACACATTTTGACTCAAAAGCTCACAACACCTACTAACATCATATGCTATTGGCACAGGGATTTGGGCAAGTTGCTGCTTTAGCAATTTGTAGAATGCTGAAGTGACGGAAGAGTGATTTTTTTTTCAAGCATACAAACTGAATTTCACGCGGGAAGGCGCCTTCAAACATCACCTGCTGGAGACAAATCCTGTCATTCCGCTGCTGGCCCACCGTGCCCCTCACGACAGATAGCAGCCCTAAAGATTGTAAGCCATCGTCAATTTAATCGATCTGAAATCAAATATAAAAGATGCCCAGCGGCGATCAAGTGCCACGTCTGCCTCATGAGGTGAGCTCTCAAATATTTGGGGGGGATGAGACCCACTATGCCGCGCTGGAGGAGTATTTGGAACTCCGTTTTAAAGTAAACAAGTGTAATTGCGCTGTGAAAAATGTGATAGAAGAAAGAAATGAAGTGAACTCAAGAACAATGTTGACACGGACCTCCCTCTGTATACTTACAGGACTTGGAAGAAGCAGTAGTGCAGTACTCGGAAGAAGCATACGACGCAAACCGACACAAGCATGAGAACTTTGATGTGCAGCATCAGCAGTGGTATCCACCGGGTCCCTCTAGCAGCAGCACCAGCAGCGTCACCTGCTCCACGACGCCCGTGCTGGACACGGACGAAGAAGGAAGCGGGGGTACCTTGGGTACCGGCGGGGCGCCACGCGTGGTCATTTTCACCGCCGCCTATTATGTGTGCGACGGAGTGAGCCTTACCATTCGGAAGCTCCGGGCGCATCTACAAAGCCGAGGGATAGCCTCTCGGGTGGTATCATGCGGGCCTGCGGGGTGGAGCGAAACGGATGTCTTCACCGTTCCTTCCATCCCCTTGCCGATCATCAACGCGGACGATAACTTTGGATATTCTCTGGGCATAAGACTCACACCGGAGTGCAAAGCTCAGATCAAAGCCTTCAACCCCTCTGTCATCCACTTTACTGTCCCCGACTTCTTGGCCCTGGACGCGCTCCGGTGGGCGAAGGCGGAGCGAATCCCCGTGATGGGCACCTGGCACTCCAATTATGCGGACTACCTGCAATTCTACCATTTAAGCGTCATCCGTCTCCCTGTAGAACGCTTCATCCGCAGCTTCTACGTGAACATGCCTATCTATGTTCCGACGCCGTTCGTGCGCAAGCGCTTGGTGGACAGCGGGTTCCCCGAGAATCGTGTCTCCCTCTGGGGCCGCGGGGTTGACCTGAAAATGTTCAATCCGAACTTCCGCTCCATGGCTTTCAGGCGTGGCCGCGGCATTGCAGACGACGAGGTGGTGATCCTGTGGGTGGGGCGACTGGTGAAGGAAAAATCTCCGGATATATGGGCCGAGGTAATCCGACGGTTGGACCAGGAGGGTTTGAAATTTCGAGCGTTAGTGGTGGGGTCAGGGTCTTACGAGGAGCACATGAAGCAGCTGCCACGGACCGAGCATCTGGGATGGATGAGCGGTGCGGCCCTGGCGGAGGTCTATGCCTCGGTTGACCTGTTCCTGTTTCCCAGCGAGGTCGAGACCTTCGGAAATGTGACCTTGGAGGCACTGGCCAGTGGGGTGCCATGCATTGCCTCAGCAGGCTGCTCAGGCCATCTTGTGCACCATGGAGTCAACGGCTTTGCTATCTCTCGAGCCGACGTGGACGAGTACCATTCCTTGACGCGGGAGCTGGTCGTGAATGGACCTCTGCGTGCCCGCTTTGCGGAGAAAGCAAGGGGATCGATCGTCAGCCTTGAGCACGATCGAGTCATGGACATGATGGTAGCGAACTACGAGGGCGTGGTGCAGGCGTACCACCGCCCAGGTGGGGAAGGCTGCAACAGTCGGAGGGGCGGATGGGGCGATGTTTATATTATGTTGGTGTATCATTTTTTCTCCTTTTTAATGATGCTGGGAACACCGCTGATGAAGGCCTATGTGGCGATAGCACGCATCCTTTGTGGAATTATTTCGTGCTCGGGTGCAGATTGGTTTGCTCGGAAGATGCGAAGCGCAGCTCACCTAGTTTGCTCTGCGGGCTGGGAGAGGCGGGGTTTGCCTCTCAGTCACGGACCCATGCTCGGAAGGGAAGGAAATGGGATGACATCGCGAGAGCGGATGAAAATATTGGTTGTTTGTGTTTGGCTATCTGTGCTGGTGGTTCTGTATCACACGTACATGGCTGCGGGCTGGACCACTACTATGCTGGGAGAGCACGGAAACGCCTCAACGGAGGGGAGTCGGTAACGGTAAAATATTCAGCTCGACGCAGTTTTGATGACGAGTCGGGTGTGCCCTCATTAGCCAATGTGGTTGCGTAATTGTAGCAATCAACGATGTGTGGGGGTACACGGCGAGGCTCTCTACAAGCGCGAGCACGCTCCAAAGGCGCGAAAGGTACGACAGCAGTGGCAGCGACAGGAGCTGACACATGGGGAGCTGTGTCAGGACAAGACGATATCCACCAAGTAAAGTATATGTTATCAGGATATACCGAGTAACAGGGCTGCGACACGATAATGACCTCGTTTTCTCGTGCCTGCTACTGACTTATAAGGCATAAAATATTGCTGTCTACAAGTTGTGCTTTGAGAGAGATGAAGACCAACGCTTAGAAGGAAGAGGAAAAATACAAGGATTAAACCTCAATAAGAGACAGGAAATTTACTGGTTCTTTATTATATGAAGATATTGTATTGGTGAAGTTACCTTCCTTGCTTTCTTTTGGACATTTTCCTGCGCTCGGTCAGGTTTGTCGAATTTAATGACATCTCAAGTTGATACATTTTAAAGAATTGTTGTTCCTACTACCTACGTGTCGAAATCAATCTATGTGTTGTATACAACTGCACTTATTCGACGCGTTGTCATGCATGCCGTCACGGGGAACATCTACTACCTAATGCCGAGAGAGAGGGTAGCATGAAATATGAGTGAAAAGTTCCCATATTCCCTCCATTGCATATCTCTGCATGAGCAAGCGCAAATGCGCGTCGGGTGTCGTGGCTATGCCGCGAAAAGAGTCTTCATCCTCGAGCATGTCTTGATGGTGGATTTGGCCCCAGAAAGCCGTCCAAGCCCCGCCCACATCCTTCATCACCCTTCTTCCCACCTCTAGGGAAGCCATTGAATGAAAATACAGGTACGGTGCACAAACATGGCGGGCCCGGAGCTTCCACCACGGGATATGCTTGGGGTTCAAGTCAAAAAAGGCTGTGAAGGGTTTCAGGTGAAAATTGGCCGCAAAGGACAGGAGAGAAGTCCGGTATTGCTCAAACACAACATCCTCCTCTTGGACCAGGTTCGCCAATTCTTCTTTCAAAACACTAGCTAGCGAGCGCCACCCGACGTATCTCTTGGGCTCCAACGTGAAGAAGGCGTCCAACAACGCAATCCGAGTGGGTAAGAGGAAAGAAGCCTCCCTAGTGCGCGAGGAGCCGACCGTGTAGGGAATATGATCGGCATCAGACGTGCCTCCTGGTCCTAAGTATTCCATTCCGGGCGCAACATTCGGAACTCCCTGCACTTTTCCCCTTGTTTTCTCGTCTAGGGTCACGTCGCAATTGACAATCCCATCTTGCAAGCAGACGGCGTTTGCCTGCCGGCGTTTCGCCCGCGCAAGCAACGTGGCAGCATGAATGACGACCTGTGCGCCCAAACTATGCCCCACAAGCCGATACCCTGCCGTATCGGAAGTAAAGCGCTGACGAAGTACGCTTGCGAGTTGATGCGCGACACAAGGCACGTCTGAGGAGACGTATCGCCACTTTACTCTGGTCCCGCATTTTGTTAAACTGCGATAGCGCATGCCCACTGACGTCTGATTCGACCAAATCTTGGCCTCGGCATCGTGTATGTAGTCTTCATCCGCGTATGAAGACCAGTAAAAAACACCTACGTTCCAACCAGCTTTCAGCCAATGATCCGCCGCGTTCATATCCAGCCCAAACTCATTGTCATTGTCCCCCCAATTCAGGCTCTCACGAAAACATCGAATGATGGTTCGCGGCTGATAACCATGCACATATATGACAGAAGGCTTTTTGGGGTCGAAATACGGTGTGAAAATGAGATCGTCGCGTTCGCAGACATCTCCCAAACCACACCAATACAGTCCTGTCTTACTATTTGTTCCGTGTGATATCATGCGTGGCATGAGCTTTGGTCGTTTGATATTGATATTCCTATGATCCTGCAGGTGAAAACGGGATAGTCTCAAAGATTGCCACGTCGCCTCGATCTGATCGGCCCAAGCCACGATAAACCGCCTGCAAGCTGTGCAAAAATGTGTGTACGTTCCCAAGAGCAACAGAAAGATCGAGCAGATCCCACCAAGGGGGAAAGCCAGCAACGACGCCACATTGGACAAGAGAAGCTCATCAGAATCATATATGTGTTCTCTACCATATCCACAATCCATCCGTTCGCTTTCGTGTTCCTTCTCCGGTGCCAGGAGTCTGCGTAGGAGGACATCCACGTCTTGGACCGGCAAAAGTACTGAGGGCACTTCACTTGACGATGACATGATTGTGTGCTCAACAACATACGATGTTCATGAGACAAATGCCAATGTGTTATCTGTTTCAGTAAAATAAAAGCGGCATCAGACCTTCTAAACCCATAAAGGCTGAAAGAATCAAGTAACGAGCAGCTCGCCAGGCACAAGTCAACCCTCATATGTCAATCGTGCAATTTTGACGTGTATATTCATGTTATTGGGTCTATTTACAAAGTTAGATCCGAAAGAAAAAGTAAAGTGCGGTTGAAATGATTGCTCCCTAACGGCGCACTTTGTCTAAGCCCGTCCTAACCCAAGCAAGAAATTTCTGTAAGGAAAATTCCGGGGCCCAAAGCCCGAGATCCCGAGGCTCCGAGCCTGGGGGGAAGGAGGAGGACGAGAAACATCATCACGCAGGCTTCGAGTGAGTGGAGGAAGAGGACGAGAAATATCATCATGCAGGCTTCGAGCTATTGAAACCGAAAAGGAACGGGATCGTGAGAAGCCAGAGGGACAACGCGGCGGCACCGCTCACGCCTCGCTTACGATACCTGGTCCGGTGTTGGTCGACCTCCCCTTTCCCGTCAAATCCAATCTCTGACCACATCCCCACACACTACACAAGAACAAACACAGAGGGGGCCCTAATGTATCATCGTGGTGGTGGCCATCGCATGGACGTGCTTTGTGACCTTGACCATGGCAGCTAAAAACAAATGGGCAAGGGCTGCCGCCAATGTAGGTGTGAAGAGGAGCGCTCCGGGCCCCAAGGGTAGAGACAGGAGAGACTCTACCAGCTATGGCGTCGGGGTCAGACGTGGTCAAGATGTGCACTCACACGAAGGTTAGCTGTGGTGAAGTCAGCGTTGGTATCAACCGAGTTCCATCACAAGTCCTGAGCCCGACGCCAACGCTGGTAGAGTCTCTCCAATCTCTATCCCTGGGGTTATCGAGGGGCGAATGGGGGATGTTGACGATGCCAACACATCATGACGCATTATCCCATGCACGCCCAACCACCCACAGGAGTGGTCTCCCTCCCTGACGGCGTCTACAAGATTGTGGACTGCTGCATCTGCTCCCTCGGCGGGTACGAGACAGAGCTGTGCATTGTGTCTTTTCATACCTCTGGCAGTAGCTCCTTGCCCACCCATCCCCGACCTTCCCACTCCCTTTGCCCCCCCAGCAACAGCGCCGGCGGGGCCATCTACGGTGAGCTGACCACAGGCAGCAAAAGGTGGTGGATGTGACGATCTCGCACTGCGGCCCGGGTAAGCCCAACATCCACGTGGTCCAGTACCCCCGCATAGCGGCCTCCTACGGCATCGAGCACGAGCAGGTGCGCTGGCAGCTCTCGCTGCACAACCTCAGGCACCTCCTGCGGGTGGTCGAGGCGGAGGCCTAGGAGGCGGCCGATACGGCAGCTGCAGCGGTGGAAGCGGACGCGGATGCGGAATCCGAGGCAGCAGCAGGCGTGGTGGCGGCAGCGGACCGCGTCAACCACAAGATCTTCTTCCACCACGGTGACGTGACGGAGGTCCGCAGGCTAAACCCCGTCGCGCACGTTCACATGTTCGAAGTCCACAGTCTACATAAATTCTGCATGGGCTTCGGAAAAGTAGACGTACGTGACCGGGTTCAGCGCGCGGGCCTCCGTCACGTCGCCGTGGTGGAAGAAGATCAAGACCTCAATGCACGGCTCGAGCGAGGGACACACCCCCTCCCCGCACCGCCCGCCCGGAGGCCTGCGGACGTGCTCTTCACACCGGGCCTAGACATGATCGGCCAGAGCTCGATGAAGAGCGTGCTGGCGCAGGTCAACGACGCTAGGAGGCCCTTCCTCACCCGCCCCGCCACACGCCGCATGCACAACAAGCCGGCGGCCGTGGCGTGGTCAGTATCGACCCCTCAGAGGAGGAGGAAAAGGACGAGGACGGGAGCGAGATCGGCGGGGAGGAGGACGACGAGGGGATGGAAGAGGAAGAGGACGATGCTGAGGGGATGGAGGAGGAGGAGGACAGAGAGGAGGTCCTGGGCCTCTGCGAGCACCCCCCCAGGAGGGGCGGGGCGCCCATTTGCATCATCTGGGGCTCTGGCGCCCGGTGCGGTCTCACGCTTAACAACGTGCTCTATCCCACGGGACTGTACAAGTAGCCAATTTCAAACGAGGAAGCACTCGACGCTGTGCCGAAATGCCAGGTCGTACGATTGCCAGCCCACCTCCACGGGCTTCTTCTCCCATGTCTCTTCATGTGGCGTGGGCAGGTGGGTCTTGCTAAGCACCCTCCGGCTGCCGTCCATCAGCAGCGCCATAACATCTCGCTTCTCCCCACCTTCACCACCTCCTTAGCAGCAGCCGCTGTCCTCACCGTCTTCCCCTTCGTCGATCCAGTCTTGCGGCATTTCACGGCCAGCACCATTTGATGGGGAGGCTAATGCGATGGTGATAGGACTGAGGATGGTGCTTCCGCCGTCTGTACCAGAAGCTTCATCGCCCTTTTGTCCAACACGAGTGTTATTTATGTATGGTGTGTCCGAGTCCAACAAGAATGTGGTGTATGAATGGTGGATCTGGGTCGGGCGTTGGCATGCACACGGTTGGATTGACATCATGCACGCGGTTGGGCTGACAGGGGCAATAGACAACGTCGGCTGTCGGCGAAGGGGAGAGCGAAAAGCGCGCAAGGCGCATGGACTTGATGGCATTTTTCTTTTTTTTTTAAAATATCCACTCGTTTTGAGCCCTTCTATGGCTTTCCCTGACCACAGTAGACTCGTATAGAGAGTTTTGAAACCCTGGACCCAAAGAGATGCGAATCCCACCCACCCACCACTAGCCCATCCCGTGGAGCCGGGAGCCACCGGATCGAATCGAGGTGGTCCAGTAGGGCCCCCTGTCGGAAAAACGTATTTCCTTTCTTCCCCATGAAGAATCCGCACGCAGAGGAGAAACGCGTCCTAGTCTATGAACATGTTGGAAATCCCACAAATACGGATGAAATATCATTAAATGGACTAACAATTTATCTTGCTTCCACATTTTCGTTTGTCTTGGCGCAGTTACAAGGTGTAGGAACCCGAGCCGAGCCCAACAATTAGACAAAATACCGAACAGACGTGCGAAGAATGATCGGGCGCGAGGAGCATGCTCCGACTTGTGTCAAGCGGGTTTTGATAACCGGCGGTGCGGGACAGATTGCATATGCTCTATTGCCTCACTTGATCAGTGGACGAGTCTTTGGCCCCCAAGTCCGCTTAATGGTGCACTTACTCGACATAGACGGTACTGAGAATGCATTGCGTGGTGTGCAAATGGAGATAGAAGATGCTGCCTCGCCAGTGGTGGTGGGCGTAGTGACCACCACGGATTTGCGCGTGGCATTTACCGACGTGGACTATGCGATTTTGTTGGGGGGCTTCCCTCGCTTGCCCGGCATGGAGCGAAAGGAGCTTCTTGCTAAAAATGTGGAGATCATCACCATGCACGCCGCGGCGCTGGATGAATACGCCAGCCGAGCCGTGAAGGTGCTAGTGGTGGCTAATCCTGCCAACACACTGGCGCTCATTGCGAAAAAACGCGCGGCCAGCCTGCCGGCGGAAAACTTCTCGTGCTTAACGCGATTGGACCATGACCGTCTCCGAGGCATGATCGCCAAAAAAATTGACTCCCTTAAGATTCCCGATGCGCATGGAGCTGTGACTGCCATGCAGGTGCGGAACGTGATCATATGGGGCAACCACTCGAGCACCCAGGTCCCCTCTGCGGCGAAAGCTCAGGTCCGGCTAGGGGGCAGATGGGTGCCCGTCTTGGACATCATTGGAGACGAGGAGGCAGTTTGGCTGCACGACGAATTGGTGACGCAAGTGCAACAACGGGGCGCAGAAATCTTGGCGGCCCGAAAGTTGAGCTCGGCGTTGAGCGCGGCCCAGGCAATTGCGAATCATTTTAAGGACTGGGTGCACGGAACACAAGAAGGGGAATTCGTTTCAATGGGCGTGTTTGTCCCGGGTGAAAATTCGTACGATGTTCCTGCCGACTTATTCTTCTCCTTTCCTGTGGAATGCCGGGATGGTAACTGGGCTTTGATCCAAGGGCTTCCCCTTGCTGAGCAAACGCGAAAGCGCCTCCCTGCTACCATCGACGAGCTGGTGCAAGAGAGGAATCTTGCTTTAAGTCTCATGAAAGGGTCTTCACACTTGTAAATTTTGTGGTCGTGGTAGAACGGGTGCGGTTTCGAAAATGGCGGGGGAAGGACGTCTGGGCGGAACGGTTAACGGGCAGGCTCCTAAACCAAGGGCAAAGATGGTGATATGTGTGATACAGATAGGAGAAGAAGGGCGAGATGCGCCGAAAGGGATGTGGTTTAGACCATGCACAATAGGGCAAAGGGAACAGGGTACATAAATAGAATGATTTGAGAAGCGTTGTTGTTGTTCGTCGTGTAAGTGGCGATAGGTGCGGCGAGATGGGTAGCCTGGGAGAGGGAAAACCAAGGATTCGAGCGCATAGGTAAACTGATTTGCATGTATATGTCATCAGTGTAACCATGCATGGTCGTGAGTGAATTTTGTCTCGTTCTTTCACTCTCAATCAAAAAGAACAGACATACGTGACGATCACACGCATGGATAAAAAGAATCAGAACCTGCATCAGACGAAAAGAGGTCAACAGCATCAGCCTGAGACGAATGAAAAGAGCATCATGGGCCAATTTAACGTAATAGTTCTTCGGGAGAGCTCGCGACCATGCTAGCCCCGAGCCGTCCCCTCCCGTGACGGTGACGTCCTCCTCTTTCATTCCTCAATCCCCAGCACGCGCAGTATCGTCACTTCCCTCCTGAAGCCTTGTTTCCGCCGGTAATTTTTACGGCGTTTCTTTTTGAAAATTATGACCTTAGCGTCTTTAGCCTGCTCCTCCACCTGTAACCGGACTCTTGCACTTTCCACGTAGGGCCTTCCAACTACCGTGTACTCAGGCGTACCGACCAGATGTACATTTTCGCACGCGAATATTACACCTGGCTCCAGTCCTTCTATTTTATCGGACACGACGATGTCGTCTTTCGTTACCTTGTATTGCTTGCTCTTGACTTCTATCACTGCGAACTTGGCCTCCAGTCCCGCCGACGCCAGCGCTTCTCCGTCAACAGGAACGCGCGTGAAGCCCCACCCTCGACTCTTCCCTGTTGGGTGCAGCACACGGGTATACTTGGGCTGTACAATTAATTTAAAGTAGAGATAGGAAAATAAAGGAGGGTGTGAGAAGTCAAACTTTTCCCACCTCGCCTGCGGACGCCCAAGACCTCCTCTTTGGCCTCCCAACTCACTCCTGCTGGTGGTGCCTGTCCCATAAGACCTGGAGACGTAGCTGGAGGAGGCGTGCTAGAGACACTGGGGACGGTAGAATAGGGCAAATGTCCACAGGAAAGCAAGCACTGTGATGGTACAAGGACGGAGGATAGTAGCCGGAAGGCTTGCTGCTTGCAACAGGGTTTCGTGACACTGGCCGCCTGCGGGGGCATCATGGACGAGACGGATCCCGCCCACCGATTGACGAAATGTCTTAGAAGCATGAAGGTTGTCCTATTTATATTTCATGTCGTACGGGTATGATCGAATGAGAGATGCCAAAAGGTTGTACCAGTCCAGGGTGAGAAGGAGAGCCGCACGCACACAAACTGGGGGCCCGAGAAGTCGTTCGCACATCCACTATCAATGGGACAGTCAAGTGTGCGAACTGCATTGGCTCGAGAATATCTCACAGGGTCTATCAAAGTTTCCAAAATAGTCTTCAACAAAAAGGAGGTGATGGCACTCTTCCATGTGTTGTTCACCTACGGCTCGCCAGGGCCGGTGTGGATGGACCTCGAGCTTGAGACCTTCCATAAAGCACTGTACCAACAAGTAAAGGTTGCTCGTTCTGGTCTGGGTGCATGGGTGTCTTCGTTGATGCAAAGAAATGCATGTAATGTTTTAAGGGCGCAAGGACGCTGTGTGGTCCTTTCATACCCAACTTTGCGTGCTGTTCGATCACTTCTCCGTTCACCCAGAATGCCCTCCACCCCTCTGATTTTTTGCTTTCACAGGAAGGCTCCCTTTGTGGTCACTCCTTCTTACGTCGCCCTTACACATTCGTCAACAAAGCTTTCTGCTCGGGTAGGTTTGTTTAATAGGAAGAGGTCTTTGAGGTAGGAAATTACAGGCATACCCAGAAACACATGACTTGGGAAAAAAAAGACAAATCCCGAAAAACTTATGCACCTCATCCTTTCAATCGGATGGAGACACGTGTGGCACTTAATCAATTGTGTTTCTCTTTCGATTCGCTTTCTTGGTATCCTTAACTCAATACATTTCATCATTTTAAAGGTAACCCTCTCCTTGCCGTAAGGAAGCAGGGTTGATCGGGTTGTGCAGAAAGTGTGGTAACGGCAGCGCACAACTATGCCCAAGAATAAAGGAAAGGGTGGCAAAAATCGTCGCCGCGGGAAAAATGAGAATGAGGAGACGAAGCGAGACCTACTTTTCAAGGAGGAGGGCCAAGGTACGTGACAAGCATGTTCTATGAAAGCGAGATGTGAGGGCATCAACTTCGGGCGAGATGCCAGCCTTGGGACTCAGAGAGGCTCACAGACGAGGGAATAGAGGAATTTAATAATAATATTATTCACTGATCCAACTGCCTTCTTTTTTTCGCGCGCGACATAGAGTATGGACAAGTGATAAAGATGCTGGGCAACGGCCGGTGCGAGGTGTACTGCTTTGACGGGAAGAACCGTTTGGCACACATCCGGGGGAAGATGCGGAAGAAAGTGTGGGTGTCGGCGGTGAGTCAAATATATGCATATATATACATACAAGCGTCTGTCGTTGGACGCAGAGGGAGGGATGGGTCCGCGAGGAGGAGGGGACCGGGGGCGTGAGAGTGAGGGGACGGAGGGTGGCGCGTGGGAGGATGTGGGAGTCGCGAGGGGGAGGCATCGAAGACCGGGAGGTTGTAGGTAGCGTGGCTATGATCTCCTGGACTGACCGCCTTCGGGCCTCCATCTACGGGACAGGGCGACATCGTCCTCTTGGGGATGCGCGACTACCAGGAGGACAAAGTGGATATCATCCACAAGTACAACGCGGATGAGGCAAGGAATCTGAAGGCATTTGGAGAGCTCCCGGAGACGGGTGAGAGAAGAGGACTGGGACAAGCCATCCTTTTTCTAGAAAGAGCATCGCTGGGTTGGGGCTGGGGGCAGACAGATTCGGCGCGGATGTTGTTATCGCGCTATTTTGACCTATCCATTCATCCGTCTTCACACCCACAATCACTTGCTTTTCAGCGAAAATCAATGAGACAGCAATAGACTTGACCTTGGAGGGCGGGTCCGACTCAGAGGATGAGATCGGAGTGGATTTCGACGAGGTACCTTTTGGAGGCTTGTTGCTCGTGCCTTTGAGTCGGTCTGGCAGACACTGAGAGGCCTACAGTGTGAGCCTCGATCCAAACTTACAAACCTCATTTTCCTTGCTCTTTCATCTGGCAGATTTAGGCAATGTACCGATCAAAGCTGGTTTGGAGGCATGCATATCGCAAGCACGCGGAGGTCGTGCATACTTGTCGTGGAAGCTTGATATCTCGGTGCTTCAACAGGATCGCCCCCTCAAAAATCGCGACAAAAGTGAAAGGCGGAAAGGAACGGGATACCTGAGCCTTATCTTTGCAACAATAACCGAAAAGGAAAGGAATGGAACGGAGCAGCAATAAAGTGGAGGATGTGTGTAATGATTGGGCGGGAGGGCAGGGTTCAGATGAAGAAGAAAAAAGGAGTACCCAAAAAATCCACGCCATATTCATGTAGGGATTGGAGTTGTATTTTTACTTTAAGTGAGTCTGTAATATGCCGTATCTAATCCTCGAAAATTTCGATAAAAACTGCTTTCTCCGCAAGTTGCTTGTGCTGAGGGAGGCCAGGAGGTCGGTGCATCGAGGGGGGCCTTGGCGAAGGCAGCGCTACTTCTTTCGTCCGCGAAAGAGAGAGCTTTACTTTCCGCGCACCCCCGACACGATAATCGTAAGCCTTTACAAACTCGTGCACTTCTAGGTGGCCGGATCGTGGCGGTGGAGGAGGCGTGACGGCTTCCACTATCTTAAACGCCGTCAGCAAGATGGAAGTCGTCCTCGGCGATTTCATCATCCTCATTCAACAAAGCACATCACACACACAGGCCCTTGCTAGCCCGACCATCGTGGGTGGTTATCAGCATGCTTGGTAGTTGTGGACGATCTGCGTCGAGACAGGCGATATGGCGTCTGCGAAAGGTGCGAGACGACGGAAAAAATCTTGTTGCAGTTGCTCATTCGAAGTAGCGCACCTCTCCGTTGTCAAACCTTATATCTTCACGCATGTTCCCTATATCAAACAATCCATGACCCTCTTGCACAGGTTAAGCTAACGCTGGCCTGCAACCGATCGTGGCTTTCATCTGCCTCGCCCCGAAGCGGGAACAGCAGTATTATACACGCCTCTTCCGTGAGTGATTCCTCCCCATCCTCCGAGGTAAAGTGTCAAGCAGCAGCTCCGGAGCAGCAGCAGGCGCAACCGACACGACCAAGGCACAATCATGCACATGAAGGCTATCAGCAGCAGGTGGATTGTAAATTAATAGTACGGACACCGGCCGTGACGTCGCTACCGTCTCTCCCTCCAGAGCAACCGCGCCAAAGTTTTCGATGTCCTCGATGTGCCAATTACCTCGCCACGGCAATCGATGCGAGTGGTGGGACAGACGGGACATATTTTTGTTCTGTATGCTCCATTTGGGTCCTTTCCACAGGGCAGGGTAGCTGTGAGAAGGCTTTCTACCTCCCCTCCCTCGCCGACTCGGTTCTGCAACGAAAGGTCAACAACCCGCCACCCCCCTCGAGCCCTCCGCCCGCTCCAGGAGGCCCCTTTTTCCCAGCTGCCAAACCTGGCTTACCCTCTCCTGGCAGCAATCCCCCGCCTGGCTCACCTGACGATCCCTTCATGACTCAACATGCCAGTCACAGCAACAATTTCCCTCCCG
>Ga0102934_1000281_pt1 | contig 32591 bp, 20 predicted proteins | sample SalPonR2_A_D1_MG_FD_78175 | JGI IMG/M metagenome (GOLD analysis project Ga0102934, IMG submission 78175) | Salt pond soil microbial communities from South San Francisco under conditions of wetland restoration - Salt Pond MetaG R2_A_D1_MG | ecosystem: Environmental > Aquatic > Marine > Intertidal... | reverse complement strand
GTGGGGGAACGCCCTTTTTCCCACGCGGTGGTTAAAACGACGGGGTTGTGGCCACGTGCTGCTTAACTTCCCCCCCCCCCCCACATTTCCCCCCCCCCCCAATTCTGCTTGCCAAGTTTTAGAGTCAGTTATTCCCTCCTTTAAGAATCCATTCTTGAAACCACTCCCACAAAAGTCATCGGCGGTAGACACTTCTTTCGGTGTGCTACATTTTCGAGGGCTTCCGTGGACAGCAATTATCATTTCATCTAGTAAAGTCAAGCTTCGCTCTTCCTCCTCTTGCATGATGTAAAAGTTACCTGTGCGTAGATCGGCAGATTTCAGCCATAGACTTTTTCATATTTTTTGCCAACATCTTTTAGAACAAGCCTTCCAAAATATTTTGCAAATATATCGCTCCTAGTCTATGCAATTTGTTTTTCATGTAAGGTTGGGAATATTTTTTTCCTTAGATCCTCAGATTCTAAGACCTTCAAGTAAGCAATAGGAACTCGGCAATATTGGAGAAGAAGCTCAAAGGGAAACCTTGAATGTCCTCACCATGTATTCATGAGCATGTTCTTGCGGGAATGAGAAGCCGCAATAACGGTTGACGAAGATGGCGCTATCATCAGCGAAATAGCGATTAACGGCCCATAGAATCAGTGTTTGCAGTGACAGGCAAAATCGGTGGATGTTCATCAGACACTGCCTTTGTCTCCATCGGCTGGCAAAAAGGGATAGGAACAGACATTATTACAGGTCGCGAGCAGTATATACATCGCGGTTTTGGAAAATGTGCCGAACAACGATAAGAGCCGGGCCCATAACGAGATGCTCATGATGCTCATGGCTTACCTCCATGCTCGTAAAACCAACAAATCAGTGGAATTTATTGATTCTGTGGCGCCGAAAGTCTAGATTATTTAACTAACCGAACATTACTAACCATAGGGTTTCATGTTAAACATGCCGTTGCACAAGAAGCGCACTCTGCGGAGGATGTTTGTAGCGGTCACGCCCGCCATTGTCCGTACTCTGCTATTGGGCACTCTTGCTGTGGTCTGCGCCTTCCCGTTTCTATTTTCTTCCTTAAGCGAAATAGAGCCATTGACGTATAGATTTACATTGCCAAAAACTTCACTTAATGCTCTGCGTTACGAAGTGGCATCCGTAAAAGAGGAGACGCCAACTCTCCCGGCGCGGAAACGTCAACAGGAACAGGATGAACACCAGGCCAAGAAGTTTGTAAGGGCGGTCACCTCCGCTAGAAGCGCTCCAGAGAAAGCAGTTGGGACTCATGGCAATTTTAAGACGGCTGCAGCTTCACTTCCTGCCGCACATATGGGCTCTCACCTTGACAGTGGTGATAAGAAAACACCAGAATACCACCAGAAGATGGAATTCATCGTTTTAGAGGGCTCTGATCCGATCAAGAAAGCACTTGTCCAGCACCAAGCTAAAGATGACATTCACGTATACATGGACTGGCCCTTACCCGCAACACGATTTTCCCTTCCCAACTATCGATCATTGGAATCGGTGCTCACGCAGTACCCGAATGCGCACGTCCGCATTTTGATGGTAACACCCTCCCGAGCTGCGCGCCATGACTATGCGAATACGCTATCGTCTACACAATTTGAAAAATATCGCAAACGCGGTTACGATGTACAGTTTGAGGTCCTGTCTGAGAAAACCGTGTTGGAACTTCATGAGCCAGACCGTCCCGGATTCACGTATTTCACCACTGTGCTCTTTCCTCGCCTGGAGAAGACAATATTCGACGAGTCTTTCTTTACGAAGACAGAGAATGCTGTCCAGGATTTCAAGACAAACCACTTCTTTCGCCTGTTTTCCCTCTGGCGCACTGGCGGCATTTACACGGATTTCTCCATGTTGTTCATCCGGCCTCTGCCGCCCCGAGAGGCATCTTGGAGCTTCCCAGAAGAGTGCGGCTCCGTGACGTCAAAAACGTCGGCAACCGATGCCACCGTTCACTTTAACGACGAACACTGGCGGTACTCGGGCAGCCAAAATCCGTATGTCCTGCACTTTGAAGCGCAGAGTCCTGTACTTGGTTGTGTTCTGTCTCGCTTTGACGACAAGAGCGACACGCTGCACGAGTGCATGCTCAAAAGTACGAAAAGCGGTTCCGATTGCCTGCAAGAATCATTGGTACGGTGTGGTGCATCCTCTCCGGGCGCCAAAGGCGACTTAGCCGACCACATAGAGTCCTTCGTCGATTGGTCAGCGTGTAATAGCAGTCAGAGCGGAAAAGTTGTGCCACCACCTTCTCGTAATGTTGCAATGCTGGCGATGGCCCGCGAGGCTATGGAAGGAAGCTGGCAAGTTTCATCAAACCTGCGCGCGCTTTTTGAAAAGAATGTCTACTTGAATCGCTGGCATCCCTCGCAGGTTGATTCGCACTGTGCGAGGCAGTGTGACTTCTACACGCATGCCGTCGCCCGTGCGCGAGCTCCTTTCCATCAAACCAAATTCTCCCTGTCAAAAGAAGATGCAGAGGCCTCCAAGTATATTTGTGCACCCTCTATCATTATACCAGGCGCTATGAAGGCCGCGAGCTCGAGCCTTTTCGCAGCCATTGCCGAACACCCGCAAGTGTTGCGACCAATACGAGGACAGGGCTTCAAGGAAACAGGCACCTACATGAATATCCCGGGTAAGGATCACTTCAAACATCGACTGCAGGCTTTCCCTTTCATTGAACCCGGCGAGAACTTTGTTGCGATCGATGGAACTATGTACTACCTGGATAGAGACGAGAGTGCCAAGCAGATCGTTGCCGATACTCCTAACGTGCGAGCGATCATCTCTCTCAGAGATCCAACACTTCGGGCATTTGATCAATACCGCAGCGATTTCTTCAATGGAACGGAATCATTTGCAGACGCTGCAAAGCTTTCTGTACCAATTTTACGAACATGCTACCAGGAGCATCTCGCGCATGTTGACATCCGTGCTCTTCTACGGCATGGGAAAGCATCAGAATTGTCCGGGCAAATTGATTTTTGCACGTCCGCGCTGATGCGCACGCCATCCCGGCGCGCCATTTTAACTTCTTTATACTTTCCTCAGGTGTTGCGCTGGTCCTCAGTAATCAGCAAAGATCGGCTTTTAGTAGTCACGAAAGAGGAGCTGAGTCGCGATCCCGAGCCGGTTCTGGCCAAAGTCTTTGAATTTTTAGAACTTTGCAAATTCAAGAAGACATTCAAGGCAGAAAACATTTCCACAATGCCCATGCCAGCAGGATATGGACTTACAGAGCAAGCCTTGATTGAGTTGAACGAGGCTTTTCAACCATGGAATCACGCTCTTGCCCGTCTCGTGGATCGTCAGTTTGATTGGCCGAGCCCTAGTGAAGCGCTGGTCAAAGCGAAATTGCAATTTCATCGCATTGTCATCTTTCAAAAAATTGCCAATGCACAAACAACTTGCATGGATTGTAAGCGCATTCACGCACATTTGGCTGCTCAGAAGGGTGTCAACCCTGATACTGATATTGAAGTGGTCGCGTTGCGTCACGACGATTTAGCCTGGACAGACGTCCTTAAAGCGACTGGAGATAGTGCAAAGTTAACAGACTCCATGCCATATGTTTTTATACAAGGTGTTTACGTCAAAGATTTAAAAGGTGGCGAAGAGCATGATGAAGGTAATCTGAATACGCTTGTGGTTGCCTTGTCCAAAGCACATGAATTAGGAAACCATCGGACCTATGAACCTTTTTTAGATGACTAGAAACCTACAAACTGTGAACATAGTAGAAGGGGAGTAATGACACTTTTAAAGAAATGTAACCAATGAAATGAAAGAGTTTGCCTATTAGGAATAGAATTTTTGCTAGTTTTAAACAAGATCCGTCTTTTCAATGCCATACCAATAATTTGGTCGGAATGTCTACAATTTATCGATATACTTTGCGCAGCACACCTTGCTGCACTCGCGTACTATACGCCTATAGATGCATTGCATATGGTTGTTTGAATTTAACGGTTCAGCGTGTGAAGGGAACGATGTCATATGTTCCATGGCATTTTTTCATGAATGGTTTGACGTTATGAATTCATAGTTTTCATGATGACAAATCCAATCGAACATTCCGTGTCTACCAAAATCAATTTTGTAAGTATGTAGTACGTTGCACGGTACTTCAATTCAAATCATGAGAAGAAGCCTTCATATTTGAGCAACGATGCGAGTCGTATTAGCGTGGAATACGGCGGACCAGCACTACAGATTGCCATGCTTTCTTCCACTTTCAACAGCATTTCGGGGGGGGGGATAAGGCCCTCTTGTCAGATCGCCTTCTATCCTAGACAACTGTTGCCACGAGAAAGCCAACAGGCCTATGAGCGCAACCACCACCACCTCACTCCTATTCGAAGTTAGCTTCACGTCCAGTAATCGTTTCCCTAGGGTTCCTATTAGTAAACCTGCCCCCAAAATTCGCGGCTTCCACCGTCGTACACAAGCAAGCGCTCGGCTGCAGGACGCGCAGTGTCGGGTATGCTGATGGTATCGATCAAGGAGTACGTCAGGAAGTGTCTTATAATCAAGCTCCTCAAGAGCATCCGCGGTTAGAGCACCGAAAGGACCGCCTTTGCCATACGTGTCAATCCATCTCCGAAACTGGGCTACAAATAAGTCAGCCTTGGTGGGCATGTAGTATCGCTTGACCCAGGAAGCAGAACTGCTGCCGGCAGGGTCAAGTAATCTTCGCTCCTGCACTGCCAGAAAAATATTGTCGTCATCCAAGACCCGGTTTTGTTGGAGATGCTGCATCCAGTCCGGAATGCTGAGGAAGATGGCGCGCCGAAGCCTGGATGCCCAGGACCTCCCTCTGAGCGGAGAGGCAGGTGGTGTAGTATTAAAGCCACCAAGGCTACCCGTGTCAGTGACCGGATCGGGAAACTTGAAAGGAAAACGCGCCAATATGCGGCATTGTCCTGGACGGGAGGGAGTGGCGTACGTGACGGTCCACGTGGAGACCTCAGGGGTGGATATGAGGTGATGCATGTAGCTAGGAGCGTTGAAAAGGGTTTCCCGCTCAACACGCCCCAAGTGCTTCTTGGTCATGGGACTCGCCGGGATGTTGCGCTCCCAGGTCCCTCGGAACCCTGCCAGGGTCACCTCAGAGGTGAGCTTCAATGGCACAGGACTCGCATAGGAACGGCGGCCAATTGTGGCATGGTGCGTGAAAGGCACGTGGGATGGATCCAAGAGGTTTTCTTTCGCTTGCTCATACGAGTAGGGCACGTCACGGCTCACATCCAAGCAAATCAGGTCCTCGTCCACAAGCGGGGGGCACAAAGGGATGAGATCGACGCTTGGCGTACGGCCGCATAAGGACTGCAATGACTGTCCCCACACCCATATGATACCCTGAGCGACCGTTGTAGGATAGGCTGCCACAGTCGCCGCCGTCCGAGCTTCTGGAGGGACCTCACCGTCCTCCAGCTGCGGGATTCGAGTGCACTTGCCCAGCTTTCCTTCGAACGTCCATCCGTGGTAAGGGCACTCGATGCATCCCGTGGATGGATCAATACGTCCCTCGCTAAGGGGTGCAAGACGATGTGGACAGGCATCTTTGACCGCATTCCAGCGCTTTCCATTGTTGTCCCACCATATTACAATTGGGATGGACAGAAGCTCGAAAGGATAAGGCCTCGTTTTGTCTGTCACTGACTCGAAGGCGATTGGCCACCATTGGGCCTGCCAGTCAATCGATTTGTATGTATTTACCATACCTGACTCAGAAACTGCATATACTTTTACTTGTGCATCGTGCGGCGGATTAAAGGGCCACTTAGTCGGTTGCGAAGATAAGGCGAATGAGTGCGCGTGATGGGACAAAAATAGCACAGCAACTAAGCAATATAGCCGAGATGCTTTCGGAACCTTGGAGTAGATGGATTTCATGGCCGTTTATTTCTCTTGGAAGTGTGTTTCGTTGACAAATGCCGGTGTCTAGATCAGGTGTGACCCCGTAGAGTACACCTGAGGATGCGAATTTGCCTCTCGAGAACACAGGGTTGCCTTCAGAAGACGGCGATTATTTTTATATTCCGAAAAATGAAGCCTTGAGATAAAACGCTAATGTGAAAAGGAGATAGAGGAGATCATCAACAGCGTGGAGCATAGGGCTAGACGGAGGGGTGCCTGGGACGCGCAGGGCATCGGGGAGGTTAAACCCCTCCTTACGTCCAAAGTGCTGCGAGAGATGAACCAAAACATGCCTGCTTGAAAATGGCGCACTCGTCATTCGACAGGTAATCTCCTCAGAGCCTGATCGAGTTCTGGAGGCCTGTGCGTCTTTCAATACGGCATGCAACCAAGCTCTCCCGGCATGGCCTTGGCGCTCGCGGTGCCTCGCTCGCTCGCTTCCTGCTCCCTCCTCTTCCCCTTCCGCTCTTGCCGCCTTCGGCCCGCTAAAACACCCGCGACTGCCGGATTCCTGTTGGGACATTTCGCCATTCACTTTGCTCAATGTGCAACTTCATTCAAATGTTGGGGGCGTGGACTTGTCAACGGCTTTTCGAGAGATATGAAGCCGGGAAATTGATTCGGGAAGTGGGCGATTCTAGTAATCCGCCCGGCACTCCACAAGGAGCATACCTTGTCTAGCCCGCTCATTGCTACCCTCCTCACCGCAATACAGGATCATGGCGCTGAACATTGACCAGACCAAATTCCTGGAGGAGGCGATGCGCAAGGTCAAGGAGCAAGCCTTCTACATGAAGCATGCCATGGTAGGGATAGAAGTGTGGAACATCATCCCCTCTGCCTCTCTCTGGTCTTTTACTTGTCTCGCCCCGGGCTCCTACCCAGCAATAGTTCGTGAAAAGGGCATCCTTCTATGTCGTCCTCTCATGTCTCTGTTTGCGCCGGGAAGTGGGCCTTTTCATTCTGTTGATCTCCTCACGTTACCAGACACACGCGCTCGCAAGTTAACTTTCCCCCGTCTTTTTTCCTCCCCAAGGACAATGAGGACTTGAAAGGGACGCTGACTCATGCGTCAGACATGTTGCGGGAGCTTCGAACGGGCCTCCTGACTCCTAAAAGCTACTATGAGCTGTACATGAAGGTGTTGGATGAACTCCGTTACGTGGAGGACTACTTCACCGGTCTGCAGAAGCAAGGGAAGCCGGTCGTCGAGCTCTATGAAAAGGTGCAGAGCTGCGGGAATGTACTCCCGCGTCTCTATTTACTCATAACTGTCGCGGGTGTCTATATCAAGTCTTTGGAAGCGCCGGCGCGCGACATTCTCAAAGATTTGGTAGAGATGAGCAAGGGCGTGCAGCATCCCATGCGCGGCCTTTTTTTGCGAAATTACCTCTCCCAGGTGAGCCGCGACAAGCTACCTGACGTGGGCACCCCGTATGAAGGAGAAGAGGGCGGTAGTGTGCAGGACGCATACGAATTCATTCTCCAGAACTTCTCGGAGGCAAACCGACTATGGTGCCGCATGCAGCAGCAGCCGACCAACGCGCACAACAAGGACAAGAAGCGACGGGAAAAGGAGAGGCAAGAGTTGCGGATACTGGTGGGAACCAATCTGGTCCGCCTCAGTCAGCTCCAGGGCGTGGAGGCGGCCACCTACAAGGAGCACATCCTCCCGCGCCTCCTGGAGCAGGTGGTGCAGTGCAAGGACACCCTTGCCCAGTCCTATCTGATGGAGTGCATCGTCCAGGTCTTCGGCGACGAGTTCCACATCGCCACGCTCGACCTCTTCCTGGCCGCGTGCACGCAGCTGAAGGAGAAGGTGAATGTGCGAGCCATTTTGGAGGGCGTAATGGACCGGCTGGCGACCTTTGCTGAGGCCAACCCCGCCGCCATCCCCCCCCACCTCCGGACTTTCGACATGTTCAACACCTGCGTGAGCAAGCTCCTGGAGGAGCGTCCGGGCTATTCGGTGGTAGAGGTGCTGCGCCTTCAGGCCTCCCTCCTCAACTACGCCCTTCATTCCTTCCCCGGCAACCTCGAGTACCTGAACCTATGTCTCGGGAATTGCGCCACGGCCCTGGCAGACAAACGGGCGGCCCATCAGGAGCAAGCCGTCATCGTGGCGCCCTTGCCCTTTGCCCTGGACAGCGAAGGCGTGGAGGTCGTGGAGCGCCTCCTCACTCTCCCCTTGGCCTGTCTGGCGCTGAAGGTGCTGGAGCTGCCACACTTCGCCTCCCTCCTCGAGTTCCTCCCATGGGCGAGCCGGCGCCAGGTGGGCGTGACACTCCTCCAGGCTGTGTACAACTCCCGGGCAAAGCTGAGCGACCTGGAGAGCGTGGAAAAGCTGCTGGAGATGGTGGTGCCTGTGATCAAGGAGGAGCCCTCCTCGGTGCTGGGCTCCGAGGAGGGCCAGGCTCTGCGGCGGCAGCAGAACGGGGAGGGAGGGGTGGAGGACGCAGAGGAGGAGGACGAAGCCGGCGCTTCCCGGTCGCGGGGGGGGGGGTCCACAGGGAGCACAGAGAACGGGAAGGCACGGAGGCTGGAGGAGGAGCAGCTCCTGCTCGGGCGCCTGGTGCATGTGATGGCGAGCCCGGACACGGATATGCATTTCAGGTTCCTGACGGTGGCGCGCCGGCACTTCAGCGAGGCGCCCAAGGACCGGTTCCAGTACACGTTTCCACCCTTGGTCCTGGCGACCTTGCAGCTGGTGCGGCGGGTGCGAAGACGAGAGGTGGCGGCTGAGGGCGCGGACGGCAAGCAGGAGGGAGACACGCAGGGGGGCCGCGCGGCCTCGGAGGGTGCCTCCGAGCAGGCGGCCGCGGAGGATGGCAACGGGGTGCTGGGGTTGAAGAAGAGAGACGTGCCGGGCGTGCAATTTGGCTGCCGGAAGCTCTTCCAAGCCGTGCACGAGATGCTCACCTCCTTGGCCCCGCATTTTGCAAACCTTGCGCTGAAACTTTTCTTGGAGGCCGCGCAGGCCGCCGATCGATGCGAGGCAGACGCCTTCAAACTCATCTCGTACGAATTCGTGACCCAGGCCTTCTTGCTGTACGAGGACGAGGTCACGGACTCTAAGTCCCAAATACGGGCCCTGACCGCCATGATTGGCACGCTCCTGCAGGCCCGCCACTTCGACGAGAGCGACTACGATGCTTTGAGCACCAAGGTCACACAGTACGCAGCCAAACTCCTCAAGAAGCCCGATCAGTGCCGCATGGTAGCCTTGGCCTCCCATCTCTTCTTCGTCGGTCGTGCCGACGAGCCTGGCCATTACCACGACCCCAAGCGTGTCATTGAGTGCCTACAGCGCTCTGTCAAAACCGCCGACATGTGCATGGCCTCATCCCAGCATATGCACCTATTTGTAGAGGTCCTGAACCACTACTTATACTTTTACGAATGCGGTTGCCCTACTGTAACAGAAAAGTACCTGTCAGCTCTAGTGGCCTTCATAAACGACATGCGGAACGAGGCGGCTCTTGTGGGCGGGGGGCCGGCGGAAGGAAGCTCACGCGCCGCTGAGATAGAAGCATACTATAAAAATACGCTTGACTATATCCGCTTGAAAAAGACTCAAACGGATAACAAAGAGCTGGCAGACAGGTTTTCCGCTATCCAAGTGTAATCATGAAAAGGAGATAAGAAGTTGCCTGTCATCCCCGGGATGTGGGAAGGTTTTTGCCGCTTGTGTAAAGGAATGACCCGAACGCATGTGAAAAAATGAGCTTGGCTCGATTTTATGTTTAATTTCTTTGTCGCTCTTTGCCTGTGATGGATATGGAGGAACGCCCTCTTTCCATTCAATAGTACGTTCCCGTTATGCTCTCCGATTGCACGGCAGGCGTATACGGCCCCCCCCGGGAGCGATATCTCGATGACTTTGCCGCCTGATGACTTTTTGATTTTCTTTGGTCCGCCCATGTCGTCACATCGTTTCTGATGCACCATTCGGTTGTTCCCCCGAGACATATGCTCGCAAGCTATTTATATTATTTGCGCGGTAGTGCGATAGTGATTTTAAACCATCATGTCCCTTTTGTGTGAAGGGCGATGTCGTCTTCTCAGCATCCACAACCTAAAATATTTCTACTAGAGGGCCCCTACATGTGATCGACAACTGTCAGTGGTAGTCATGGCGGACTTTTGTGATCTCACTGAGGACTTGGCTTCGCCGGTAAAGGCCCATGGCCAAGAAACAGTAATCCTCAAAGACGATCAGGACGACGAGGACAACTTGCTGAACGACCCATTTGAGGCTGTAGGGTTGCCGGCCCCTCCCATAGACGTCTCCACAAGTTCTTTGACACAGACAAGTGATTTTATCGTCCGCTCATGTCGGATGGCAAGCAGAGAAGAGGAGGATGAGAGGGGGGAAAGAGGAAATGACAAGTTCCAGGGCGGGGCGGAGCACACGCGAGGAGTTTCCACATCGCATGAGAGGAGAATTCTATCCACGTCTTTGAACGGAAGGTCTGATGAGCACATCAGTAGGGTAAGAAAAGAGAGAAGAGCGGCGGTCAAGGCAGAACGGGAAGCAAAACAGGTGGAGGAACGGATAAGAAAAGCTCGCGCAAAGCTGATATGCGACTCGCAGCGTGGCTTGTACAAACATGAAGAAATTGTCATGGTCGTTGAAAAGCGGCTCCGACATACACCCTTGGGTGAAGTCATTGCCGACATCAGACGCAGCGAAGAATTCAAGTCAAAGCAAATTTTCGTCGCGGGGCCGGGGTGTGCAGAGGAGGAGGATGAAATGCCTGAGGCGGCTTGTTACCACCCTGGACTGATTATGTGGGCCCGCATGCCCAAGCCGCTGTGGGATAGCGAGGAAGAATGCCCTCGGCATAGTGGTCCGTTTGTGGAGCAGCTAGGACTGGTAATAGTAGTATGGGACGCTGGCGAATTTTGCGACAAGCTGGCTGTGGATGCGCGAGGCATTTGTCGGAGAAGGACCGTCGGAGACAGTCGCATCGAAACGGTCGGAACCGTCGTTGGCAGTTACGACACCCTTCAGCACGCCATTCAAAGTATCCGGCTAAGCCCAGGGATACCTGCAGACTCTCGGGTTGTGTTGGTTTTGCAGGGTGTGAAAGCAGAGATCGCTTCCCGGTGGAGGCAGAGGGGTGGAGGAGCCGTTGAGCAGGGCGCGCGCCTGACAATGGACGACTACGCCGATGCACTCGTGTGGATGCTTCTGGCTGAGGGCATCGAGTACAAGGAGACCAAGGACGCAGCAGAAACGGGAACGTACCTGCGAGACGTAACGCGCGCCTTGGCAGAGGTGCCCTTTCGTGACACGGCCACGGAGTTGAGCAGCGCCGCCAAGGGAAAGGCTATCGTCAATACAGGTCTTGGAGGGAATAGGGATGAAGCCCTGGTTTTTGCCAGCAGCACGCAGGGCTTGAGCCAGGCTGACAAAGTGGCCACAGCATGGGCGCGCCAGCTCGAGGTCGTCCCCGGCATGAGTGATGTAAGTGTGGGAGTGCGTGCCCCGTTCGTGCGTCTCGTTCTTTCCCGTGGTTTCCTCCGCTCGTGAATATAATTGGAATCTGATGATATATTCACGGTACGAATTGGCAGACAAAAGCGCTGCACATCGTCAATAATCACCACGGGACGCTTCGAAGCCTACTCGATGTGTACCAGGACCCCAAGTACTCCGAGGAAGAGAAAATGAACTGGCTTGCGGACAAGATGGAGAGTGTGTCGGGAACGAGGGTAAGTGCACTGAGATGTCTCTGAGGTTTATGCTCCTACTTCTGTCCTTTTTACACACCGTTATTTGACTCCTTCCTCGTGACACTTGCATTATAGTCCGTTCCGCGTTACTTTATTCATTGCTTTGCTTTTTTCGGGCTCAATTGCCAGAAATAATGATAATAATGACGACAAATAAGCTTTGTTTTGCCTTGCATCACTCATTCGTAGAGTCTCTTTATTTAGATGCTTTCTAAATGTATTTCCTTTTTCAACTCCGAAGGCCCCGAAACAGTTTAAAAGCCTCTCCATGAAGATCTACCAATGCTTGACCGCACACGAGCCCCAATCCCTAATAAATGAATGTGGAGACAACAATAAAGGGAAAAGAAAATAACGCTCCTGGAGGGAGTTCATGGGCGAAAGAGCTCATGAGAGACAGGGGCCACGGACATCAAACGAGGGAGATGGATTACAGAATTTTCACCAGTAAATAAAATTGAGAATTTTGAACACATTTTAAAGTTATTAATCCATATTCTTTCTGTAAAATTTTAAGCCTCGAGATCTCCCGCGCCATGTGACGGTCTGCTTCTCGGCTTCTCAGGTTTGTTCGGATAACTAGTCTGCGTGCCGTTTCGTGCGCGCTTGTTCATGTCAGTTGCTATTCTGGCTTCCCCCTCTATTCTCGTAGCTGTCTGAAGCATCTTAATTGCCAGAAGAAATGCGAGGATAAAGGCTCCGCCTTCAGCGAGCCACGACATTCCAATAGAAAGCCTTGCTTTGCTGTCTTCTTCCTTAGTGCTCAACGATACGACAAGTGCCACCCACACGCCCAAACACGTCCCGAAACATAATGCGGCCATAGAGAAAGTTCCTGCAACTATTTTGGTCAATGGAGCTTCAAAACGTGTGCGGACTGCGTTCGTAGCCAGAAGGGCGAGCAGGACCGACACGGCGACAAGCAAGCAGACACCCGCACAGGCCGCTACTCGACAGACTTGCAGCTGCGCACAGTAAGGGCCGTCAAATGAGGGACTGCTCGCGTCACACCATTCCAGTCGAAAAACTTGTCTTCGGCCTGCGATGTGAGCTATTCCATGCCAGAGGCCCAAATTGACTTTCGCAAAGCCGTCCGAGCCGCTTACCATGGCCATCCCGCTTGCAAATTCCGCTGTCAATACGGCACCAAGGGCAAAAATCACGCATAGTGCTGTCATGAATACTCCTATATAATTTTACACAATTTGTGAGATTTCATCGCAAAAATGTGTGATAGATGCAACCTAGACACGACAAGGGAGGAAATACTCTGGCCCCCTACAGCGTTGTACGTTGGGGCTTCGACACTCCATATCAACAATTGTCATGCAACGACATTACAAGAATAAAAGATGTACGTGTCGACTTACCTGGTAAGTAGAGGCGGTTCAGGATTAGCGCCATGCTTGTCCTGTTTGCTTGTGTGTTTTAATGTACGCATAAACAGGCATGCCATGCCGACATGAGGCCTTTAATATCTTGTCATATTCCCATTCATCCACCAACTTAAGAAATCCGCGTTCATCTCCAAACAAGCTAAAACACCCTTGTATAATTTAATTTAGGCCTTCACCTTTACAGCTTCTAACCATTTGACGATCGATGCGGGCGAGAAAGAGGGATCGTAGGCTGAGAGCACTCAGGTCGGCCCATTCGCCACAATTGCGCGAAGCTAGACAACGGTCGGGGCCTTCGATTCGGCCGGGGAGGATCGGAACGGGGGCCCTGGATGGATCGGAACGGATCGGAACGGGGGCCCTGGATGGATCGGAACGGATCGGAACGGGGGCCCGGGTTGGAGCGGATCGGGATGATGATGACGATCTGGTCGTCTCCCCCTTCTTTGCGTGGCTCACGCGCCGACGCTTGCCGCGTCGAATGTCGAAGATGCGTGCGGTCAGGTCGGCAAAGAGTTTTTCTCACGAAGCCCTTCCTGGGTAAAACCCTTGGTGAGCCTCGATGCATGCAAACTCTCGCAGTGCATCTTGTCTCGCCTTTGGCGGGTATCAACGTCTCCAACACGACCTTCAGAGGTGGAGGAAACCCAAGAACAACGAAGGACGAATCTCAGGAATATATGCAGGCGTTCCAGTTCATCGAGCGGCGGGAAAGAAATTTGCCAAAGACACAAATATCCGCAATTTTGGAGGAGCGCTACAGAAGAGCAATATTTTAGTGTCTTAATAAGACATTGTGTATGGGCTGTACTGGATAGGCGACTTTGTGCAGTCGAATGGGAATGGGAGCGACTTATGTGTCGAATGATCTTGCGGTGGCCAAGGCAGGCATGCAAACGCCCGCCTAAGAGATGCGATTTAGCTTACAATTTTGGACGACTTCTGAGACGTTTCCCGCTACGTTGGAATGTTTTCAAAAGTACCGATCTCTCGTAGTCGTGACCGTCTGCTTCGACGCGGTCTCACTCTTGATTCACGGGGCATATACTATTCAAGCGGCGGCCATCGGATGCGAGAATCATCTCAAAATCTTAAGCGTAGCCAACGCTTTTGATCGAGCTTACCACTAAAGTAATCCTCATTAATTTTGCCCTGTCGCACAGGTTGGACATCACTCGCCGGCCTGCCGTATTTCCAGGGCGACTCCGCAACCAACGAGAAATTGAGCTATCGATCCGGCCGGAAGTCCCATCCCCGTCGCTTGGCTTGCATCTATCTCCGCTCCGCGACGCAAACAATGTGCAATGTTCCTCGCGATCACATGACTATGGCTGCCAAAGCCCGGGCCTGGCGAAATGAGAAGTAAGTACTGCTGGGTAGAAGGAGTCTGGCGGGCCGTTTGACGTCCCATGGTCCTCGCAGAGATAATTGAACAGCTCATTACGAACGCCATTAGAAGCGAGGACATTTTTGAAGGAGAACACACAATGAGGGAAGGGGCCTTACATCCCGCTATTCTCCTCCTTGATCCGCAGGTTCAGGGCCATCAAGAACAGAGCCCGGCGCACTCGGGACAAGATCAAGGGCCGACTGCAGCCCAGCTTCTCTTTCATCGCTCGTTTCATTCTGCGCAGTGTGCTTCTTCTGTTGATCTGCGCATTCGCCCCGCTACTCCTCATTTTTGCGCTCTTTCACGATTGGTTGATGAAAAAATTCATCAACTATGCCTACATATACAATGTAAGCTGGGAGGACCCCCGCATGGATCAGGAAGTCTTCAATTTGAAGGACGACGACCATGTCATCACAATCGCATCTGCTGGCTGCAACGTGTTGGACTACATTATTGAGGGGGCCCGCGTCACGGCGGTTGATTTCAACGCCTGCCAGATTGCCTTGACCGAGTTGAAATCAGTGGCAATCCAGCGTCTGGAGTTTCCTGAGTTTTTTGCTATTTTTGCCAAGAACGACACGGCACTCCTTCGAAAGCTCTACCCAACCGTCCTCCGACCCGGGCTATCCGCGGCTTCGGCTGAATTTTGGGACCGATACGTGGTGAAGATTCAGTCCTTCATGTACTCGGGCTCGTCGGGCTTTCTCGCCTTCCTGGCCTTCCGCGTGGTCTTGCCACTCCTGCATCTGGGCTGGATCCGACAGGCTATTTTACAGCGCATGTCCAAGGACGATTTTCTGGTCTTGTGCCACACCCACGAAAAGCAGATCGCGATCTGCTCCTGGCTCCTCGACACCATGCTGCCCTGTTTCGCGCTCTTTGCGGGCGTACCTCGTCGTCAGATGAACCTTGGCTTCGGCCGGGAAAACTTCAGCGTTATCGTCAACCACGTCTTGTTCAATACTGACCTGGTACATGACAACTACTTTTACCTGGGGTACATCCTGGGAGAGTACACGGAAGAGTGCTGCCCGCGGTATTTAAAGGCCGAGAACTTCGCTGCCATGAAGAAGCACCTCCTGGCTGGCAAGCTCCATCTCTTCCACGGGTCCATTGAACAAGCCATCATGAAGAACGCGGCCGACGGAGACGAGCTTTTCACCGTCGCCTCCTTGCTCGACCACATGGACTGGATGGATAAGGGCATGGTGACGTCCGAGATCTCCCTCTTGGTACAGCGCATGGACCAGGAACGCGGCCGCATTTACTGGCGCTCTTTCTCGGAGAACGTTCACATCCCGCCCCTCGTCTGGATGGGGGCCCAGAAGGTGGACGACATCTACGAGAACAGCATGGGGGACCGGGTGGGCATGTACTTCTCCACGTGGATCGCGAACCTGAAGGACAGCGAGTTCGTGGTCACCCCTCGTTGCCGCTCCTGGCGCAAGGACGGGGGGGCGTACCGCTCCGGCCTGGCGGCACAGTTGTTGACGGGCGCAAAGATTGTCACAGCCCCCGTCTGGAAGCGCGTGGTTCAGGCCAGCAGCGGCAAGGAGAGGCTGGGCGGCAAGGCAGACAGCAAGAACGGAGAGGGACGCACGGACAGTGCGCATGAACGAGACATGGAGGCATTCTACAAATTTCAAAAGGAGGGCTATGACGGCTTCCGTGAGAACTTCTTGCATGCGCGCATGGACCTGATCCAAGCCATGCCCCTCAAGAGGAAGGGTGGCATGGTATGGATCGACGTTGGCGGTGGCACGGCCCGCAACCTGGAGTTCATTCCCGTCGAGATCCTGCGCAAATACTTCAAAGCCATATACGTCGTCGATGTATCTCCGTCCCTGCTAGGAGTCGCCCAGCAGCGTGTGGCAGCGGCTGGCTTGACCGACTTGGTGCACCTGATCGAGCACGACTTCACGGCCCCGTCTATCTTCAAGACCCTGCCCTTCCTGGAGGGGAAAGTCGACATGTTGACTTTCTCCTATTCCCTCTCCATGATCCCCGACAAAACCGCCGCCCTGGTAAACGCCCTCCGTTTCCTCCAACCCAACGGCCATGGCGTGCTTGGTCTGGCAGATTTCTTCTTGGCCTCAAACGAGGATTCAGGCTTGCCCACCATGCTCGCCTCGCTCCGGCGTATGGAAGCCACCTTCCAGCGGAAATGGTTCGAGCAGGACCGCGTTCACCTCATCTCTCCCGCCATTCTCAAGCGTCTGGAGAAAGCAACGACGTGTGTGTGGGACGAACGCTTTCGCGGCGGAGTGCCCCTCTTGCCGGTGCTCCGCCCGTACCACGGTGCTTATGTCGCCTTGACCGGCAAATCAAAAGCCCAGTAGGATAGAAGCGAGGACCGAACATTGGCAGGAAGGTAGATGGAGCAGCATCAAGATTATGTCGTTTGAACTCTCAACTGACGGGATGTTAGTCGTGATGATAGGTCCCGAAAATGTGATTTTGCGAAACAGTGCGTCCAGGCGTTAGCCCTCTGGCGGGGCTTTCGTCAACATGCCGTTGACCTCCCGGTTCATAAAGGGTTGGAGAGGTCTGTCCTTTCTGAAAATATTGAACTTTTAAACCCATCGTCCCAAAGCAGTTCTTGAAAGGATAATTTAAGAGAAAGCAAATAGTTAGGAGGCAGGAGACATGGATCCTAGATAAAGCGAACGGATAGAAGGCGGAAATATTGGAAGCTTGGCCTTGAGTTAGCTGTTGTAGCGTGTCACTGTCTTGAATTCTACATCTGTGTGTGAAATTGTAAGAGGTAGAATTGCTGATCGACAGCATTTTGCTTATCTGCACGGGGGTAAATAGTCGAGCGGGGACCTCAATTTTAGTCTTGTGCTATACATTGCGAGTACAGATCAAGCACCTGCAAAAATCTTAAGTGTAAGGAATCGCAAAAGAAGTAGATAACGGGGGAGTAACATTTAGGATCGTTCGAGTTGCTTTCACGGTTCAGAGCTTTGCGTGGACAGGAATCAATCTTTACAGCAGTACATGTCGAGCACTCCAGGCCGAGAGCCATTTCAGGTCTGTCAATAGGTACTTGAGAGCTCGGTTCCATGTGTCCTCTTCGCCGGGCGTCAAGACGATGGGTAGACCGCCGATCTTGTTGCCCTGCACCCTGTGCGGGAGGCGGATCGTGGGGTCTAGCCCCTCCACGTGGGATCCGAACTCCTCCACGCACTGCAGGAATGCAACCAGCGCCGCATTCATGTTCCGACGAGGGAAAAACGCCAGGTTGGCCTCGTCGTAGTAGAAACTCATGGCATTGCTGGCGGTGATTCGAGGACTGTTCGGCATCAACTTCGTCTCCACGTCCGACAAGTCACATGGGGATCTCAAGATCTTGGAAAAGGAGCCGAATGGCACGAGCTCGAGGCGACGAAAGCGGAAGCCTGTTTGCTTCACTAGTGTGTCAAGCAAAAGGATCGCCTGCCCGAGTCCGGCGTTGATGTCTGTCCACTCCACTGCCGCGAAAGCGGGCAGTCGACCGATACTGCAGCCATTCATCGTGGCAAAGGGCCCTGAATGCCACACGTGAAAACAATCGTTGGCGACATTCAATTGTGTTAACGCCTCGAGTCGTGCCCCTGCACTAAGTTCTGAACCATGTGTTGCTTGATGGCTTTCGGACAAATCAAGCAGCGCCTCTGCTGCCGAATTGTTAAGTGATTGCCACAGATCAAGAAGACCTTGAAGCCGGCGCCGTTTCTTCTCTACAAGGGCTCGTCGGCGGTGCAGTGTGATGCGCCTTGCCTCCACAGCCTTCAACTTTTCGCGCAAATGCAGGATATGCGCTTCGGGACCGTCGCCTTCCGATGGCATGAGCACTTGTCAAATGTCAGGCGCTCGGGCTAGTCCAGTCTAGCGTCACGAGACCACGCACCATCTCTATGCCATCTCTGCTTTCGATATACGCACATTTTCCTCTTAGGATCTCCTTTAGGGTCTTTCTTTCATGATCATGTGACCGCGCGCTTTCCCACTCCGCGCCTGTATCGAGTGGTGTTGGGTCGTACGTAATATGTTGTGTAAGGTATAAGTTTCAGCCCCCCACAACGCTGGACAGCTTGGTCGTATGACATCAATTTGTTTCCCCTTCCCTTCGTGCCATGGATGGCAGAATGCACGCTCCGTTACACGTCCGTAGGCAACGAGCCTGACAGCCTAAGCGCAGACTCGCATGAGGGACAGGAGTAGCGATGTTACGTCGGCGACAGCATGCACGGGGGAACAACGACACCCAAGACAATCGCTTGTTTTTGAGTATACCTCCGTTCCCTTCCATTTTGTTTGTAACCACTTCTCGCGTTTGAACGTTCATTGATGCTTGCCATGCCTGACTCCACAATCGACAAGCTAAGCCTCCCCCACTTAAACTTGGCCCACGTTCGGAAGAGCGCCCCCCCCTTTTCCCCGGCAGTTGGTGCAAGCGAATCAGCGCTGGGCAAATTTTAAAGAAAAAATATAAGAGAAGACGAAAAACAAAGGACGCGAAGAGAGAAATGTCCTATTCGACCCCTCCACTGAACGTAGAAGGCAGGCATGACGCCATGGAGGAAGAGCCCTCTTCTCAGTACGCAGACCACAGGCAGCACATAGCCGAGCAAATGCTGCTGTCCAGCCCTCCAGGTCAATTTGGACATGTACTCACTGGTAAGTTTATTCGATGCGAGCCATATACTTAAAGCGTACAGAAAGGTAACTGATGTTAACACTCGCCCTAACCCCACTCCAGACCTTCGCAAACTTTTGCCAGCAAGTGTCTTGACCGAAAGCTTCGTTCAAGAGGTGACCAAGGTGTACAATGCCCGGCGAGGGATAGGGCTGGGCAAGGTTGAGGAAATGGTAAGTCTCCCATACAAAGGATGGCGGATATTGGGAGCAAGCTTTTATCCGGGTGCTTCACTTCTATCACGCTTGGCAAATGCCAGTTCAGCGCTCCGTGCGAAAAGTTGAACGGCCGACATACGATTTTTTCCGCACAATTCCACAGAGAAACCTGACAGAGGGTCAAGAGCGACTAAACATGAAGCGCCAGGAACTAGAGAGGGCGCTGGCTGGCCACGTCACGGAGAGCTACGCCTCAGACTCGGTGAGCAAGAAACAGAAGCCTCGCACCTGTGCTCGGTATTTTTTTTTAATTCACACAAATATCTAACCACAGGCGACAACCACTATGTGCTCGGTAAAAGGTTCCACCTTGCACGTGATTATCTACAGCGAGCGCGTCAACTTGGCCAACTTTTGGTCGGCCTCCTGGCTCTCAGAGTGGAGCATCGATGACGATAAGCTCTCCGGATCGATTCAGGTTCGTGGTCATGACCTCTTTTGCTGTACAGCTTGCACAACGCACACTCATTGCCAAACTAATCAGGTTCGGGCACATTATTTCGAGGACGGAAACGTGCAGTTACATGTAAACAAATCTTATCCGGTTTTGAGTGTGTCCCTAAGAAGCGACACTGCCATTATAGTTGAATGCATAAAGCTGGCCGAGGAGACATTAAGTGTGAGTTTATTACGACAAGACTTGTTTACTTTTCTTTAATTTCTTCATAAAACGATGGTCTCAATTTTCCCGCCATGGCCCACAGAAGAATATTGAGGCCACCTGTCAAGAGCTCAGCACTGAAGGCCTTCATTCCCTCAGACGCAAGCTGCCTGTGAGTAAAGTCAAGATGAACTGGTCAGATGCGGCTGCTCAAAACATAAGCAAAGTACTTCATAATAATACGGAACATTGATCGTGATGAGGCATGTGACGACCGTCCTGAAGAAAGTTTAACCTCCCCACTAGGCAGTTGCCGTTCGCGTAGCCGTATTCCGCCCTGCGACGCCTTTGCTTTTACAACGCTCACCGCTTTGTTTGAAAAATATCGCATATAAGACATTTCTGGTATAGGTATGCCAATTTGGACGTGGATGCGTCTTTCTACAACCTGTGGCGTGGTTGTAAGCGTTCTAAGCCTCGGTATTGACCGCAAAAGTATCTTCTGTCAAGGCTCACGAGGCTTATCGTCCCGTGGAAAGTCTGCATTTGCTTTCACCACCCCAACAGCGTGGAGGCCGTCAAATTTAGCTTCGATATCTAGAAACATAAATAAAAGGTGGTGGAAGTGCTTGAAGTTGCCCACATCCATCCAAATGCAGCTGCCATCAGAGTTTGGGTCCTCGAGTTCTGGTCCCGCTACTTTTGGCGGCACTGTCTCGCAAAAGCTTGATCTCGAATTAGAGGAGATTAAGCGCTATTCTCGTCATCTTATTCTGTCCCAGGTAGGAATGGAAGGTCAACGGACGTTAAAGGCCAGTTCTGTATTTTGCGTGGGCGCGGGCGGCTTAGGCTCTCCACTCCTGCTGTACCTTGCCGCCGCAGGAGTGGGCCGTCTGGGCATCGTTGACGACGACACTGTAGAACTTTCAAATCTGCAGCGGCAAGTCATACACGGACAGGGCACTCTGGGGGAAGCTAAGGTGCGCTCCGCGGAGCGCCGAATCAAGGATGTAAATCCCCACGTGCTGGTGGACGTGTACGAAGAGAAAATGACGGCGGAGAACACGCTTCGAATCCTGGCGCCCTATGACGTAGTGGTCGATGGGACGGACAATTTTCCGACAAGGTACTTGATCAATGATGCTTGTGTCATTCTCGGAAAGCCACTCGTGTACGGGGCGATTCTTCGCTTCGAAGGCCAAGCCTCTATCTTCAACTACCGGGGGGGCCCGACCTATCGCGACCTTCTGCCCGAACCCCCCGCTCCAGGGGACGTGCCTTCCTGCGCAGAGGGAGGGGTGCTGGGTGTGCTGCCGGGTGTGATTGGTTGCATTCAAGCCACGGAAACGCTAAAGCTCCTAACGGGCATAGGGAAGCCTTTGTCAGGACGCATACTCATATACAATGCTCTGGACATGACCTTTCGCGAATGCGGCCTCCAACGGGATCCGAGTGCCCCTAAAATAACTTCTCTTATCGATTACGACTGCTTCTGTGGCGACCAAAAAGGGAACAAGCAGTCAGAGAAGGAAAACGCTTCAATGGCAGAAGCAACGGGAAATAGTGCCTTCCAGCGTATCTCAGTCAAAGAGGCTCGGCGCAGGTTGGAGGAGGATGGATGGGCGCCCTTCGTGCTTGATGTCCGATTGCCTCAAGAGGCGGAGATCTCAAAGCTTCCTTTTAGTGATTTGCTATGTCCACACCGGGAGGTGGAGAAAGTAGCGGCGCAGCTCCCACGGGAGCAAGACATTCTGGTGTACTGCAAAGTCGGTGGTCGCTCGGCTCAAGCGTGCGAGAAGCTGGCGGCGCTTGGATTCACAAATCTTGTCAATTTGGATGGAGGGGTTATTGCATGGGCTAAGGAGATAGATGCTCGCTTGCCAACATACTGAAACTAAAAACTGACAAAGAATAAGTAAAGACATGCATGGGTGGGCCGTGTGCCAAGATGATGGGATGCCAACGTGGTAGGAGCCGCATATATGAACAACTAGAAAAGAATCTTTCCTTTTTAGAAGTGACGTTTCTTAATACTGTAGTCTACCACGCTTTTTCCTTCACGTTCTTTACTTTATGCCGGTATTGGGGATGAATCAGAGACCGTGATGATTCAATCGCTTCTCGCTGCTTATTTTGCGGATGGTTTCTTCAACTTAGGTATGGCATTCTTATTAATGAAGGAGGAAAAAATGGACAGCTTCTTGCCTCCCAAAGTAGGTTTAGACTGGCTGGATTCCATCACGGGCCCTGCTGGTTTAGTTGAGGGTGCCCCGGTGTGTGACAAGGGCGTTGGAGCTAGAAGCCTCGCATCCGTCGTCGGCTGGATTGCGACGTCGTACGTGGGTCCACGCGCCTCACCCTCTTTGTTCAGGTGGCTCTTTGTCAAGTCGGCTAGTGGTCTTGCATCTCTCGCTTCAAGTGCTTTAGTCGTCTCTTCCTTGTCGAAAGACGTTGAAGGGCTTAAAAGTCTATTCGGAGGTACAGGTGAAAGAATGCAGCTCTCCTCAGCTGACGCCTTGGGCGCATTGCTGATCTTTATTTCCACGCATGGTCTTTTAGAGTCGAGATTGAGATCCTCAGTCCCTTCGGCTTGGTCAGCAGGCTGCAACTCCAGCCTGCCACGCTTGGTCGTCGCGGGAGTCTTGTCGGTCTCACAAGCAGGGAAGCAACTAGGTGCTTCCAAAGCGCCCTCGCCCACCTCCCCTAGCAATGCAGTCGTCTGTTGAGCTCTTTCTTGTAGAGCGTTGTCCACTTTCGTAAGCGGTGGTGGCACATGCGGCAAGGGGAGGCGTTCCTCCACACCATAAACGTCCTCGATCCCTGTCGATGCCTCTTCCGATGTCTTTCCGGCGGGGGGTTCCATGTCCTGCCCATCACACAATACATCTTCGTTGCTTGCCTTATTCCTACGTCGCAATCTTGCTTGAGGAGTGGCAGTGCCTGGTCGGCTAGGTTTGGTCGCACCGGAGCGTTTCCTACCGCATCTCCGCCTGACAGGTGGATTCTCTTTCCCCTGGTCCTCGACAAGCTCATTCTCATCCGATTTCTGACCAGATTTCGCCAGCCCCGATTTTTTTGGGGCTCGCGCATAGTATGAGGCAACCGGGGCCCCTTCCTGACGAAGTTTTCGAAGCTCTTCCTCAAGCTTTTTAATCTCACTCCCACGCGTAGACACCATGTCCTCAAGTCGCTTTACCTCTTCCTTGGCGCGTTTTTCAGCCTCGTCCAGTCGTTTCTCCACCTTTTTCTTCCCCTCCTCAAGGCGCTGAAGGGCCTTTCGCTGATCTGCCTCGTTCCTTGCCAAGCGGGTTATTTCGGTTTTGGATTCTTTCGAAGCCAGAGCTGCATCCTTTCCGATTTTCTCAGCATGTTTCTGCAGCTCCCCACGCTCTGCCTGAATTGCACTTTTTACTCTGTTTACACCGTCCTTCACGCGGCCCATCAATTCGAAAGACTTTATCGAGATTTTCCGCCCGAAAGCACACATGGTGCTATAGTCATGGAGGTAGGTGGAACGCGCGCCATAGGAGGTTGCCTCCTCGTATAACAATTTGATCTTCACGGACCGCTCCCTCTCGCATAAGCGGTCAAAAGCACAGACAGAGGCTGTGAGCTGACACCGTGCCTTCAGCTGTTCGCACTTAATACGATATACATCGCTGCGCGCTTTTCTATTTTCGACAATCAAGGGCGGGATTCGCTCCTTGGTGCATGTAAGGTCACGCGTCAGGCGGCTGACATTGACGCTGAGGCGCCGTCGCTCTCTCTGCACGTTGCACAGTTCGGCGCCTGATTCCTTGAGCGCTTGCTGTGCATCGCTCCAGGTCTCCATTAAGCGCTGTGAATTGGCTTTTTGCTTCGCCAGGCTATCGCGTAATCCGGCCAATTCAGCTTGAAGCTCCTTTTCGTGCAGCGAGAGGTTGGCTTTCGCCTCGGTCACGGCCGATTGCCCCGTCTTCGCTTCTTTTTTGGACGATGCTCCGTGCAATTCAGGATTTATGGCCGCAGGATGCGCTGTGTGATGAGATTTTGCATCAATGTCTAATTTCTGAGCCTCAGACGTGACCATATTGCTCAGGGTAGCCTGACAGGCGTCGCTTTCTGCCTCTAGGTCCTGGGTGGCACTTCCAAGCGCTGAGGAGACAGCTTGATTAACACCAGGCACGCTGTTTGTGGTGGAAGCGCCCTTCTTTAAGCTGGATGTGAAAGTGCGGAAATCGAAAGCCAACTTGTTGGTCACCGGACGCGAGATTGCTTGACTTGGAATCTGCCCGCGCCCGAGGTACGTTTCGACTGGAAAAGGATCCTTCTCTCCCTCACACGCGACAGGAGGTATCCCGCCCCTCTTGATGGGAGCACTGTTCGACGTAGAGGCCGACGCCAGAAGCTTGGCTATGAGGGTCGTCGCCGAGCAAGCGCTCTCGGCAGGGCGGTTCGGAATGGGCGAGGGCGCAGATGTAGCAAGAGGCGGAAGAGAGGCCGGCGAATGCCTTTGGGAGTTGGTAAGGGAATGCGGAGGTGCGACAATTCCCGACACGTGGTCTAGCTTGCGCTCCGAGCCAGTGGCACAGAGCTCGGAGGCGTCCATGCCCCCCCCCTGGCACGGGTTTTGCTCTCCCGTGGGCTGTGCCGGGGGGCTCTGGCCCGAGATGCGCGACCGGGAGGAGGGAGCAGCACCCCCGGGGCTGTTCACAGTCTTGTCAAGAACCTTGTCCGTGCCAGACGCAAGCACTCTCTGCGACGCTTCCGCGATAGGGTCCGAGTCTGAGTAAGGCCAGTCAGGTGCTAATTGTGCATTTAGGGATCTTGCTCCTTTATCCTCCGCGGGAGGGGAGGACTTCTCGCCTTCATGTGCCGGGTCTATCAGCTCCAGATCAGTGGCGACAGGGGATGCTTCGTTGTCCCCCAGGCTGGGCGCGAGGCAAGGGCCCTCTTTGACGTCCTCACTGGAGGTCTCTATGGATACCAGGCATTTTGCCGATTTCTCGGCGCCCGTCTCGTGATCCAAGGTGGGCGCCATTGTTGCGGCCGGTGCCTCCGCACGCAAAATTATTTGAAACCCATTACGTGCCAAAGAACCATTATGAGTAGAGGACGTGGCCATCACGGCAGCCCCTACCTCCTTCGCTGCCAATTTATCCTCAGAAATAGAGCAAATATCTTCAGCTGGCCTCGCAACGGACAGCGCGGATACGGGGACTGAAGAGAAATCGCTGTGATCAACTTCGACGCATGGGGTCACGGACGGCGAACGCATGACTTTCGGCTGTTGCGATCGTGCTGGTAAAGGCGACCTCATGACTTTCGGCTGCTGCGGTCGTGCTAGTACAGGCGAGCGCATCACTTTTGGTTGTTGCGCTTGCGACGGTTTGGTTAATTTGTCATGGTGGGCTGTAGGCGCCGCCAGTGCAGATATTGCTTCCACAGGAGCATGGGCCTTCGGTTTTGGCGGAGGCGTGCGAGCCAACCTACGCAGACAAATTATCGTAAGCGTTGCGTCCACAATTATGCTTCGAGGCAGAATGAGCCCTCCAAATAAAACACGTACCTGCGTTGAGCTTTAAAGGGGTTGATGTCGTCCATGCCACAACACAAATAATCCGCCTGATATGGGGCGGAAAAGATGCATCCGTTGAAATTCCGTTCAATATCAGCCACTCTATCGGTTTGCTTATTTCTCCAAACATACACGCGCTTGCAGCCATAGAAGCACCGCATGTGGCACCGAATGCCAATGCCCTGAAGACCTCCTTAGGAGCTAAAGAGGGCGGGAGGGCCGGGCTGGGGCGTTGTGGTAGGGCCGCGGGTGCTTCCGTCCGGCCCATATCCATCCAAGCCGGAGCTTGCAGCGAAGCCAAGCATTTCGTTTCTGGGCGAGCCCGGGTCCATCTGACAGCAGGTGATCGATGCTCAACTCTAGCAGCCGGTGTTACATGCACATGGCCGGCGTCTTTCGCACCGTCTCTCATCTGCAGTCAATACAAATAGACAGTGTCATCGCATTTTTTGATGCCTCCCGACCAGAGGATACTTTATGTCAAGGAAGGACCCTAAATTTGCGAAAATTGGGGTCGGAAACAAACAAGTGAAACAGTAGCGAACTCATTCAGGTGGTGGAAATGCCGCGACGACCACATCGCTCAGCGGGACAACGCTTGCTGTCAATGACAACGCTCCTCCTCCTCAACAATGCTCTTTGTCCTCAAATATGCTGTGAAGCTTTTCAGCCAGGGCATTCAGCTGTAGTAACTCAGACTTCGACAACGACCCGAGGTTTCGGTGTGGCAACAGCCACGTTCCGTGTCAAGGTGCACGCGCATCATACAAATGCAGCAGAAGCAAGTCGGTTTCGTGATGTGAAGGAGCAACAGATCCAGAGGCTTCGCTTACGCAGTCCTTTTCTGTGTGTAAATATTAAGCCCGCATCCCGTCTGGAAGAGCTTCTCGCTGTAATTGAACTACGCGCCAAGGTTTTTGCCAATACCTTTGAGCCGCTCTCTGTAAAGTCTAGGCCGCGACGCATTAAGCATATCCTGGATCGGCGAGCCAAAGGCAGCTTAATCCTTATTGCTACGGCACGTGACCTCATGTCGCCATTTTCCGACGAGGTAATCATAGGATCTATCGAGTGCTCAACTCATGAATTTGATAATGGCGCTTCGCCTTTCCTGCGTGATTCTGCCGATGTCTGCAAATTATACGTCACGGAACTATGTGTAAGGGATGCCTTCCGCGGAAAAGGCGTGGCCACAGCTCTCCTCAAGGCTGTGGATGGTATTGCAGACAGTCTCGGTGCCACTTACGTGTGTCTCTTTTGTGAACGCCTCAACCTGGCGGCATCGCGCTTGTATATCTCTTCAAACTATCATGAGGTCGGGCACAGTCCGTCGGTGAATAAGTTCGCTGGGGCGCTCGGTCTGCCTACAGCTGCAAAAGCATACGGATTTTTCTACAAACAGATCTCGCACCCTACTACGGACCATGCTGAAGCAGAGCTTTCCCGCGGCATCGCTGAGAAAGGCCCTGTACATTCCTGGGCATTGTCGATCCCATCCTTGAGTGCGCTGAGGCGACCACACAGTCACGCTTGTCAAATTGGGCCCCCCTCAAGTTTGTAAAAATGGGAAATTTCGCACAGGCAGTTGGCTTTTTTCGCCTCCTCTTGTTGTGTGTATACTGGCACGGTCACATCACTCTATGCAGGCTTGAAATCAGTTGTTTTCCACTAACATTGATCACAGGCTTGCGAACAAGTTTGCTTGCATTGCTTTAACAGACAGTGTCAAAGTCGCAGGGAAAAGGAGTGCGTATACATTTAGAAAAAGGGGAACATCAGACAATTAGAATCCGTCTTGTATTTTACCTGAAGTCAAAAAAGTACTTTCGATATATTCATCTTAAAAAGCCATTTGTTTTAAGCCCATCAACTAAGCTCTTTGCTAAGGTAAACAAAGCTCATAATGCATCTATACAGAATATGTGCTCCCTTCACCCCCATGTGTGACTTCTTCCTACTTTCGAACCTGTAGATTATCGGTTGGTCTCCGGAGCTTTCCCTACCGCCTTGGGCACCTTCTTCTTCTGGGAGAGGTCTTGAATTGAGGCGGCGTCGTAATAATGCTGCGCCACTTCCAAGAGCCATTGAGGCTGAATCGGAGTGATAGAGCGCATGTACTCTTTTGACGTGAAGGCCAGCTCGTGATAGACCAGATGAGAATGTAGGACGCCTTCTCTTTGGTCCTTGGCCAGCACTGAGGATGGGTGGATGTACACAGTGTGGGCGTGCTTCAAGGTTTGATAGTCCTGAGAGCGCGTGAGCGAGGCGCAATTGAAGAAGAAACCCGCCGTGATGGCCTTCCGTATATCGTCGATATCTACAGAGGACACCGATTCAATCTCGACACGCTCGCACAGGCCCGTCAGCTGCTCTCGGATGTCGCGCGCCTTCTTCATGGAGCGAATTTGGACAAAATTCTCGTAGCACCACTGAGTGGAGAAGTTGCTCTCTTCCCATTGCTGGTAACACCGCAGTAAGGCCAGATGATCCCCTCCTCCCCCGCGGGCAAAGTTGAAGCGAGCATTGTCAGCGTGAACGGCACGGTCCTTTGGTCGGTAAAAGATTGAGTTTCCCACCGTTAGCATCGCCAGGATCGTGATCACGTCGTCGACGCATTTGTATTTCTCACTCGCCAGCAAGGCCTTTGAATGCATGGGCTCCAGAGGGAACTCGGCCATACGACGTCCCAACTTGGTCAGCTCGCCTCGCTCGTTGATCGCAGCCAATGCGTAAAGCTGCTGAAGTGCCTGCATGATGGCTTCTGTTGGGGGCTTGTCCATGAAATCGAACTGCAGAATGTTGTTGATGCCCAGCGACATGAGCATAAGCACCACGTTCCCCATATTGGTGCGCTGGATTTCTGGCACCGTGTCCTCGTCAAGCTCGTTCTGGAAGGCCCACATGGTGAAAAGCCGGAAGCACTTGCCGTTCTGCGTCCTGCCCGCCCTGCCCTTGCGTTGCTCGGCTGCCGCTCTTGACACGGGCGTGACGATGAGAGATTCCATCCCCGACCGCGGGTTGTAAGATTTTTGTTTGCAAAAACCAGTGTCCACCACGAAACAGATTCCGTCGATTGTCAAAGAGGTCTCGGCGATGTTTGTGGCCAGGACAACCTTACGGGCGTTCGGAGGGGCCTTCTCGAAAATTTTTGCCTGCTGCTCTGAAGGCAGCGTCGCATAGATGGGACAAATTATTAGCTCCTTGATGCGCGAGCCCAGACCTTTAGTGCGCTTGGTGAGTTCTTCTGCCGCCGTCTCGATCTCCTCCTGCCCTGTCAGGAAAACCAGTATGTCCCCAGGGACGGGCTGAGAGATGTGGATGTGCAGTACAGAAACCACAGCTGCATCCAGATAGTCGGCCTCGGGCGCCTTGGTGTAGTACACATCAACGCTGAACATGCGGCCTGGGACCGTGAAGATGGCAGCCCCGTCAAAATAGTTCGAGAATCGCTCCGCGTTGAGCGTGGCCGAGGAGATGATCAGGCGCAGGTCCTCTCGGAAGCGAGCAATGTCTTTGCAGAGGCCTAGGAGGACGTCGGTGTGGAGCGTCCGCTCGTGGGCCTCGTCGATGATGACCACCGAGTAGGAGGCCATGTCCGGCTCCGTCAAAAACTCGCGAAGCAGCATGCCGTCTGTCATGTACTTGATCACTGTCTTCTCCGAAGTGCAGTTCTCAAAGCGGATGGAGTACCCCACCTCCTGGCCGATCTTGGTCCCCATTTCCTGCGAAACTCGGGCCGCCACGCTCATGGCGGCCACGCGGCGAGGCTGAGTGCATGCGATCATGCCCGCCTGGGTGTAGCCCACCTCGTGCAAGTACTGCGGGATCTGCGTCGTCTTCCCCGAGCCTGTCTCGGCCGACAAGACCAGCACTTGATGGTCCTTGATGGCGGCCAGGATCTCTTCCCGGTACCGAAACACAGGCAGTCTCTTCCTTCCCGCCTGGAGCTTTTCAAATTCGGTCATAGGGGCGCGCGCCTGCGCCAGCCACTGCTCCTCGTCTTGGCCTTCGTCCTCCGATGACTCCTCAGTGCTACTCAACCTCTCCTGCTCGCCACCCTTCTCCTTTTTCTTCGTCCGCTGCTTCTTGGATTTCGCGAGTTTGTTGTTCAACAGTTGATCCGACACAAAATCGATCTGATTTTCAAACATAAACTCCTCCAATTCAGCTTCCTCCGCCGTCAAATCCTTCTGGGCCGCGCCCTTATCCTTGGCGCCCGGCCGAAAGGAGGCCACGCTCACCTGCTGCTCCTCCCAGAGCTCCTGCTCCGTCTTGTACTGCTCCTCCTCCTGGTAGCGGGCCGTCAAGGCTGCGTCCCGCTTGGATGTGTCCAGCTTCCCGTCGGCGGTCTCGTAGGCTTCGGGCATGCGGTAGCCCCGGTGCTCCCTTTCGAACCTGTCTTTTTCCTTGGCCATCTCCAACACCTTCCGCTTCACTTCGCGGCGTTGCTTTTCCTCGGCCGTGATCTCTACATCCCCGAAGAGGAACTCTTCTTCTCGAAGCTCCTTCTCGATTAACGCTAGCTCCTTCTCCTCCCGCTTCTTCAAGTACTCTCGCCGCGACACTTTACGCGCCTCGTCCAGATACTCCTCCCCCTCTTTTGACACGGCTCCTGTCGTGGCAAGTTCCTTGATCTGCTCTGCCGACAGGCCTCCCCCCGATGCTTTCTGTTGCGTCTTCATGTCCTCTTTCTCGAGCATACGCTGGACGAACGCGTCTCGTTCCCGGATGTCTTCATCCAACTCTTCTTGTTTTCTTTCGTCTTCGCCCTTTTCTTTTGCGTCCATAACCGCGCCAGAAGTGACCTCGCGCACGCGCTTTCGCACCAGTGAGATGTCCTCCTCCTCGTCTTCCTCGATCTCAGCTGTCTTCTTGCGCGCCTGCCTCTCCTTCTTTTCCCGTTTCTCCTTCTTCTCCTCCTTCCTTCGCTTCCCTCCGTTAGTCCCATTACCATCACCAGTGCCACTGATCGCTCGCTTATAGTCCTCGTCGTCACTTTCAACCAGGGAGTATCGCTGGCTCTGGCGGATGAGCTCGGCGTTGGTAAGCCGCCTCTCTCCTACAGATGCCGCAGCTCTACCTCCCACACCCCCGGCATTTCGAGCCACCCCCTTGCCAACCTTTCCACCTTGAGACCTCATACGTTGGAAAAGCGCCTCGGCGAAAGGACGGGTCCTCGGACCCTCCTCAATTCCGCTGCCTATCAGCTGGACGTGTAGAGCAGCCGCAGAAGGGGCCCGCTTAGCCAGGGAGAGAATAAATTGGCTGAGCGTTTTGTCGCTGTAACCCACCACATCATGCAATTCCGTACAAAGCCACTCTTCGACGTCCATACCCAGGGTGATTCTTCGCGCTTTGTGGGTGCAAATAAAGGGAAAGTTGGATGAGATGGCTAGTACGTGACAAGAAGTTTGACCCTGTTCGCCCAGTATGAAAGCCCTGAAACGCGCTACCGCATATCACAAGTACTTGAAGTACATATTATTGACCACTCATGCGAAATTGCTCTAGTGCTTCAGCAATCCCGGCATTGTCTGCCCACGCGGGGCAGACTAGTGCAGCGCGCAGTACCGACCTCCTCCTTCATGAACAAGGAGATGCACCGTCCTCTAAAGGCCAACAAGCCACGTGCATCTCAATGGCCTCATCCACACGGTCTCTCCCATACTTCTCGCGCGTCTCACTCTGAAAATGGTCCGCCATGGTCGAGTGCGGGGCCCGCTGCGATGCCCAAAGCCATGGCCACGGCCTCGACCTCGCCAGCCCTCGCTCCTGTTCGGGTACACTCCTGTTTCCTGCCCGGCCGCGGGCCATTGTTTACTATGAACACGCTGGGCATGGTTCTACGAATTGGATGACGGATCACGTTCACGTAGTAAAAGTCGTTAAATGTCATTCCTCGCGTTTCTTCTTTTTTAAGATTTAACTTTGATTACACTTATCAGGTACTTGGTGAGAGCGACATATTTTTCCTCAAGCAGCATTGGAAGGCCATAATCCCCATACATGAAAAGCAATGAGCTCATCGCCTGTAGTCATTCCGTTCTTTCTGAAGGGAATGAGGCCATACCCTGCGAAACGCGTAGTCCCGTGGACATAATAACTCCCAACGCGTCAAGGACCTCCCAGCTCAACACCCCCGAGCAACGCCTGCGAGACGAACACAACAGCGACGAAGGAACGACTATGATTGATTTGACTGGCAACAGTCCAGGTGTCGTGGATATCTCGGTGCATTCTCCTCCATCAGCCATCGAAGCGACAGAGGATGTGAGAACGGCAGGCGGATGGAGTTGTGATTCAGGAGAAGTCTCCGACCGCACTGACGTGCATGGGGAGGGGGTAGTGCGGGAAGGACACGCTCAAGAGGGTAGATGCCACACCAACACGCATGGGCCTATGGGTAGTACGGGACATGGAGTGGACCCTGCCGAAAGAGGGGGAGAGAAAGGAGACCCTGGCGAGGACGACAGCGTCCAGGTCCAGTGCCCCGTGTGCACATTTAACAACCCCCCGAGCATGGACCTGTGCCAGATGTGTGTGCATCCCTTGACAATAGGCCTAGCAGGGCGTGTGCTGCATGTCCAGCACGGCCGAGTAGGTGGTGGTGGGAGGGGGAGAGAGAGCGGTTCCGGGGGGGCGGGGGATGAGGACCTGCCTGCCTTGTGGACCTGTCCCCTCTGCACGTTCTGCGGCAACCGGCGTGGCAACTGGGTGTGCCAGGCGTGTGAGATGGGGCGTCCTCGGCGCCAGGACATGCTAGACGCCGAGAGCGAGGAGGGCTACTTGATGGTGTCGGAGGGTACGGTCCGAGGGAGAGCGGGCAGGCCGGGCCCCCGGGGCCGCAGTCCAGCCCGGGCGGGAGGGAGGGTCGCCGATACCTCCATGCAGACGTTGGAGGATGTGGTGAGAGGGGCGCTCCTGGGGTCTGGGGTGGCGGGCGTAGGGTCAGCTGTGGCCGGCGGCTCTCGCTCGGAGCACAGACGCAGCGCTTTCAGCGGGGGCGTGGTGGGAGGGCTGGGGGCGGGGCTGTTGGGGGGGTACATGCGGCGGATGAGG
>Ga0102934_1000280_pt1 | contig 32633 bp, 23 predicted proteins | sample SalPonR2_A_D1_MG_FD_78175 | JGI IMG/M metagenome (GOLD analysis project Ga0102934, IMG submission 78175) | Salt pond soil microbial communities from South San Francisco under conditions of wetland restoration - Salt Pond MetaG R2_A_D1_MG | ecosystem: Environmental > Aquatic > Marine > Intertidal... | reverse complement strand
GAGTTTTCCGATGCTCCTATTTACATAGGAGGACCGGTAGATCAAAACTATTTATTCGCCCTCCATTCAGGTTTTTTGGATGAAGTAAAAAGTGACGGGGCAATTGAGGTGGGAGACCACATTGTGTTTGAACCGGATTTTTCCCTGCTCCATACTAACTATAAAAAAGTGCGGGAGGAACCTGCATCGATACCGCCAACAGTACGGTTTTTTGCAGGATATGCGGGTTGGTCGGGAGGTCAGCTTGAAAATGAACTTAAGAGGAAAGACTGGCTGGTAATTCCCGCCTCGGCGGACTTAGTTTTTACAGATAACCCAGGAAAAACCTGGAGACAGGCACTGTATAAAAAGGGCGGTATACACTGGCTGGCTGCGGAAACCGGTCATAAACCCTCAGTCAACTGATCCTTGGGGGCAGGATGTGGTGTAGTTTAGTCGCCCTCCCACTTATTCCAGTGGATTTTCTGGGTATCCCATTTCTCTTTCGGCTCCCGTATTTCATCGGGATAACCAATGGGAATAACATTTAACGGTATTAAATAATCCGGGATATTGAGTATGCTTTGCACAGAATCAATACGGCTTCTCACAGGATATACAGCCGTCCATACTGCTCCAAGACCGATTGCGTGGGCTGCCAACAAAATATTTTGCGAAGCGGCGGAACAATCTTCGACCCAATAGTCCCTTTCCCGCTGATCAAGGGTTTTCCTCAAATCTCCACACACTAGGATAGCGGCAGGGACCGACTTAAGCATTTTTGCATAGGGCAGCTTATCTGAAAGCGTATTAAGGAGTTGTCGGTCTGTTACCGCATTAAACAACCAAGGCTGCATATTTACCGCCGATGGAGCAGCCATTCCCGCTTCAATCACCTTTAAAAGTTCCGACTCCGGTACCGGTGTATCGGAAAAGCTTCTGATACTTGTTCGCGAAAAAATACATTCCATAGCATCCATCATGGACCCCCTTTACATACTAGGAAACACTTTTTATGATAAGTCTATATGATACCTTATACTGTACAAACTGTTTTAGATGAACACAAGCTCTCAGCTCTAGAGTTTTCACCGGGCAGTACCCCGACTGCTCAGTTAGCGGCCGAAAAGATTGGAGTTGAAACCGGTCAGATAGCAAAATCAATTCTTTTGCGGGGCAAGGATGATACATATCGTATGTTTCTGCTAGCCGGCGACCGAAAAATATCCTCAGGCAAAGTAAAACGACTCACCGGTGTGAAGCACAGTATGGCAAATGCCGAAGAAACGAGAGAGATAACCGGTTTTCTACCCGGCAGCGTATGCCCCTTTGGTGTAAAGGACATAGAAATTTATCTTGACGGCAGTCTAAAAAAGTGGGACACCATCTATCCTGCGGCCGGTACCGATGCCTCCGGGGTTCCGGTAAGCTTTGAACAGCTGCTTGCAATTACCAATTCTTCGGAAGTGGACGTTGCAACTGAAGCCACGTAAACACGTAAAATTGTACAGGCCGGCTCTATTCTTTTCTCCAGCGAACCTCAAATTTACCCCGAGCATCCTCTCCGGTTACTTTTAATTTTACCTGGCCCCTTTCTTTTACGGTAAACTCGTAGGTATCCCTCTTTTCAGTGAACACCCTAGGAGCATCCGACGGTCTTTTCACTGAGAGTTGAAGGCTCCCTTTCTCAAGCTCAGGAATCCATTCAATCACAACATCTTCGCTGGGCTTAACCCTAAAGGCCCTGTCTTTCTCACCAGAAAAGAGATAAAATCGGGCCCGTGTAAACTCTGTTCCATTACGTTCGAACCATAAAATCCTTCCCTCTTCATCAAGCATTTTTACTCCAATTGCCAATACTAGCATTGGAATTCCAATCAATAAAATACGCTTTATATCTGCTTTTTTCTTCACACTACCTCCTTGTTTAATTATCACCCTGCGCTGAAAAGATGCAGTCCAGCTCTTCCCAGCGATGATACGCTGCCTCGAGTTCTTTTTCCACTTCCTCCAGCCGAGCTGCTATCTTAGAAGGATTTCCATCTGCTGAACGATATAATTCCGGATTGGATAGCTCTTCGTGGAGGGACTCTTTTTCCGCTTCCATTTCCGCAATTTTATCCGGAAGAGACTCAAGTTCGCCCTTCTCTTTAAAAGAGAGGGTACGGGGTTTTTCCGTTTTAGGCTTCTTTGCCCTCCGCTTCTCCGCGGGTGTTGTTCCGAAGTCAGGTTTTTTATCCGAACGTGGACCTTTTAGTGACTTCTGCTCCTCTACAATTCTTCGAAGTTCCGAGTCCTTCCAGTCACTGTAGCCTCCGGCATATTCAATTACCCTTCCCTCTCCGGCAAGAACAAAACAATCGGTCACGACGTTGTCTAAAAAGGTCCTATCGTGACTCACCAACAGTATAGTTCCCTTATACTCCTGTAAAAGGTCTTCCAACAATTCCAGTGTTTCCATATCAAGGTCATTGGTCGGCTCATCCAGGACCAATAAATTCGCTGGGCGGGCAAATAACTTTGCCAACAAAAGCCGGTTTCGCTCCCCCCCGGATAGATGGGCAACCGGGCTTTTTGCCCTTTCAGGACTAAACAGAAAGTCCTGCAGATACGCTATTATATGCTTTCTCCGTCCATTGAGCACAACCGTATCGTAGCCCTCGCCTAAATTATCAGCAACAGTTTTGTCCGGATCCAGTTCGCTGCGCATCTGATCAAAGTAAAGAGGTTGAAGCTGTGCTCCGTGACGAATTTTTCCGGATTCAGGCTCCACTGCCTTCAGCAGGAGCTTCAATAGAGTGGTTTTACCCGAGCCGTTAGGGCCTACAATTCCTACTCTATCCTTACGCATAATAGTGGTGGTAAAGTTTTCGATAATTTTCTCTTTATCATAGCTAAAGCTTACATTTTTTGCTTCAATAACTAAATTACCGGAACGCGCGCCGGTATGGATCTCCATCCGCGCCTTTCCGCTCTGATTCCGCCGCAGGCGGTACTCCTCCCGCATCTCCTGCAGGGCGCGTACCCTTCCCTCATTACGGGTCCTTCTGGCCTTTAAGCCCCTCCGCAGCCAAGCTTCTTCCCGGGCAAGCCGTTTGTCGAACTCGGCCCGTCTCTTTGCCTCCTCCACGAGCATCTCTTCCCGGTGCTCTAAAAACTGTTCGTAGGTAGTCCTAAAGGCATACACCCTACCACGATCGATCTCGGCTACCCGGTTTGCCATACGCTTTGCGAAACTACGATCGTGGGTTACAAAAATAAGGGTCTTCACATTGCGAAGCAGATACTCCTCCAGCAATGTGATAGTATCGATATCCATATGATTAGTCGGCTCATCCAGAAGCAGTACATCCGGTTGGGCCGCCAGCACTCCAGCTATGTACACCCTACGCTTTTCACCACCGGACATATACTCGATATGGTGCTCCGGAACAAGATTGAATAGGGACAAGGCTTGTTCTGCGGCTAAACTTCGTTCCGGTTTCCCCCCAGTTACAATGTCAATTACACGCCCCTCCGGGATATTCGGAAAATCTTGCCTCAGATACGCCGTTTTAAGGCCACCGGCCTTTGCTCCGCCTTCCCATACTACTTCTCCGGAATCAGGTTCAAGGATACCTGCCATTAGTTTAAGCAAGGTCGATTTACCCGTCCCGTTTCTTCCTAAAAGACAGAGTCTGTCCCCTCCCTCTATGTGAAGTTCAATATTTTCCAGCAACGGCGGGCCACCGAAGCTCAAGGTGAGGTCCTTCATACTAATAATTGCCATAGGGGCATCATAACGATTCACCTCTATATCTACAATAGAGTCCCCTTTCCAAAGTCGGAGTTTTAATTGTTTACTCGGCAATTTTTATTATTTATACTTGTAAAAGAGGTCAGGTGTGAATAGTCCCTTCAATAACAGCCTCTCCAAATCTCTGTTTATCAATACCAGCATTGTACTGCTTTTATTACTTATCTCTCTTGCCGGAAGCTTCCTCTGGCTCGAAAGGCTTGATTATCAGCGTAATATCGAAAATTTTGAAACTGAATTTATGCAAAAAAACCGTGACCTTGTAAAAAATGAGATCAAAGATGTACTAAAGTATGTACAATTTCGGGACGACGGCCTATTAACACGCACTAGGAATCAGGTAAAAACCCGAGTTGAGAATGTGTATACAATTCTTGAATATGTATATGAGAGGATGCCCCCCTCTTCTTCAAAAAAAGAAATAATTACGGAAATAGTGAAGACCATCAAACCCCTTAATTTTAACAACAGCGAACAATATATTTTTATAAACTCCCTTGATGGGAGGAGTATACTCTATCCTCCCGACCCCGGTATGGAAAATACCAATTTGTTGGAGACATCGGACAACCAAAACATAAAAGTAATGCAGCATCTTATTGAAATCGCTAAAACTGAACTTGAAGGTTTTGCTACCTATGAATGGCCCCATCCGGAGAAGGAAACGGGTTTATATAAAAAACTTGCCTATATAAAAACATTCGAGCCTTTGGGTATTTTTATAGGTTCCGGCGAATATCTTATACATATGAAAGAAGAAGTACAGACGGAAACTTTAAACTGGATATCCAAACTCCGGTTTGGGAACGACGGGTATATTTTTGTACTCGACTCAGAGGGGTATATGTTGTCCCATGTTGATCCGGAGTATGACGAGAGTAGTCTGCTTGACTATCGTGATCCTGAGGGCCTTCCAGTAATAAAAAAAATACTGCGAGTAGCCCAAACACAAGATGATGGGGGATTTTTACAGTATTTATGGAGAAAACCCTCCGATGGAACACAGGCCTCGAAAATATCCTTTGTACAATATTATAAAAGCTGGGACTGGGTTTTTGGGGCAGGTGTCTACTTAGATACTCTCCAGAAGCAAATTGATGTACAGTTAGCTCAATATAAAACTCGCATGTGGACACGAATTTGGATATCCCTGGGGATCTTTTTTTGCATCGCAGTATTGAGTGTCGCCCTCGTTCTGTTTATGTCGAAAAAGGTTGAACGGAGCCTTCACCTTTTCGCCGATTTTTTTCAGAATGCCATAACCAACTACACCCTCATCAATCCCGCTTCTCTTAAATACAAAGAATTCAGAAAAATAGCCGATTACGCAAATACTATGGTTAGCGAATATAAGGATGCACAAAAATCCATGCAGTATTCTCTAAAAGAAAAGGAAACCCTGCTGAAGGAGGTCCATCATCGGGTAAAAAACAACTTACAACTTATTTCCAGCATTTTGAATTTGCAGTCCTCCCATCTCAAAGATGAAGCCCTTTTACAGTACTTCAAGGAAAGCCAAAGCCGTATTTTTACTATCGCTTCGGTACATGAAGAGCTGTACGAATCGGAAAACTTCAGTAAAGTCGACTTAAAAGCCTATATCAACCGTATTGTACCGGACCTTGTACACCTATACTCTAATTCCGCTTTTATTTCGTATGATATTGAGGTCGATTCGGTGTTTGTCGAGCTAAGTACTGCTATTCCTTTGGGGCTGATTCTAAATGAAGTTATTACCAACAGCATTCAACATGCCTTTCCCGCGTATGAAAAGGGTTTTATCTCCGTTCGCTGTAAAAAAACCGATAAAAATATAGCCGTAACCGTTAAAGATGATGGTATCGGCATTCCGGATACTGTTCAGCGTAGTTATCCTGATACATTGGGAATTCAGTTGATTGATACGCTTGCCGCGCAGATAAAGAGCACCTACACAATTAAAAATGAATCCGGTGGGAAAGGCTCTATTGTGAGCATCTACATTCCCACCGAATAATTTTATACTTGAGGCGCTTTCAAAATGGCAATTTTGAAACGCCAAGGCTTTGCTTATTTGACTTTAAGGCTAAAATCCTCAAACCGGGCCCTACCAAGGCTGCGAAATGCTATAGCATTTCCATAAGAATAAAAATCATTATCAGTAAAGGTGAACATCTCTTCGCCGTTTGCAGCTACAGTTATTGCATCTTTGGCCTTGTCAACGTAGATATCAACATCGATTCCCTTTGCGATATCGAAATCGGTAATTGTGCTTTTCACTTCAATCATTTTCACATCATCCATCGACTTGTAGAGCTGTATATAGGTTTTATCCGTCTGCATAGCCCTTTCATCGCGGGTTACCCAGCACAGGTAGGACTTACCCAGACCGTATCCGCTTGCTTTGTCACTCCCGCTTACCAGAAAATGTAGTCCGGCTCCCCGCCAGCCGTTGTTCCTAGCCCGTGTACTAAAGCTGTACTTCAGAACATCCGCAGACTGACTCTGTGAAACAAGATATTTTGCAAAACGCTGGCTGCTATCGTCCTGCTCCAAATTACCGCCTCTTCGTGACCAGTCGCCCAAAGTATTCCGGGCAGATTTAAATCCATCTGTGAGAGTCCGAGAAAAGGTTTGACCCATTACATCTTTTTCCGACCTCCTAGAGTCAATTCTATTTTCCAAGCGGGTAATTTTATTGTCCCTTACCCGCAACTCACGCTCTTTCTCACTTATTTTTTGGCGATACTCTGCTAATCGCTCCTCGGCCCCGCGGGCTTTTCCCTCAACACTATAAGAGGCGAGCTTTAAGGTATTTCCCTTTGCGGGTACAACCTCACCGGAAAACCTTTTACCTTCTATAATTACATTTCTAAGAACAATTCCCTTCTCCCCAGGGGCGAGCATTACATCACTCAGATCAATCGCTTGAGGCCTCATCCCGGTCTTTTTTACCACCGGGGCTTCAACCTTTACAGTCCGACCTCCATCGTAATCTAATTTCGCCACGTATCTTTTACCGCCGTATTCCAAACCGCCGATAAAAATTTCAATCGGTCCGTTGAAATAAAACTCTACATCCGATAGATCTACCTTTGAATAATCAATGTCGGCAGGATCAATTTCGCTAAGATCAATATCCTGTGCCATTGATGGTGCTGCTGCTATAAGCAGTACAATAAAAAATACACTTATTCTTCTCATAAAAACCTCCTTCACTTGGTTCATTATGGTTTACCTATAAAACAAACTTAGAACACTAAAGGTTACACTTAAAATTGTATGAGATACCCTGAGAGAGACATAAGGGAGGTTTTATTACACTTGTTTATTCTTGTTTATTCTTGCGAGGGATTTTTCAAGGGGAAACGTATAGTGAAAATCGGAAAGGGTTTCTTCTGCAGTTCTATCGTCCCGCGTAACTGGTATATTAAAGTACTTACCAGCTGTAAGCCCATGGTCTCCGGATTTTCTAATCCTATTTCTTCAGGAAAGGATTTGCCTGAATTAGAGAGGGTAAGGGTATACTCATTGGCCCCCTTTTCTTTTGCAAGGGCTATGGTAAAACGGGCCTCTTCATCAGAGGTAAATCCATATTTTATTGCATTGGTTGCTATTTCATTCACCACCAGACCAAGGGGGATCACTGTTTCAGTGTGAATATTCACATCTTCAATATTATTGACAATATTCACTTTACGGTCGGCGGTAGAGGAGAATATCGACTCTAAAAGCTCTTGAAAGTACTCTTTTACTTCAATCCTATCTAGATCATCGTACTGGTGGAGTTTTTCGTGGACCAGTTTGATTGAATCTATTCTATTTTTCAGGTCCGACAGATCATCCTCAGTTTCTAAATCCTTTAAGCTAATCAATGAGGAGACCATGGCGAGATTATTTTTCACCCGATGGTTAAGCTCTCTCATAAGAAAGTCTTTCTCTTTAAGCGCATTTACCTGCTGAGTTATCTCATAGCCTATGCCCACTACCGATTGAATTTTCTGTTTTTTCAGGTAAAGGGGAAATAAGACGGTGCGAAAAGAGTGTTCTTCACCTTCAACATCAAGCTGATCATCGACAGTTATTTGTTCTCCCGTTGCATACACATGTTCTATCCGTTTTTGAAAAATATCGGCAGTCCCCCGCGGAAGGACCTCTCTAAAGTGCTTCCCCACCAACTCTTCTTTCGCTAAACCAACTAGTGTGCATGTAGCCTTATTTACCAGTGTATAATGCCCGTTTGAATCAATTTCATTTATAATGAAGGTCGAATTATCAATAATTCTTTGGAGCCGAAATTGCACTTCTATAATTTTCTGTTCATTTTCTTTTCGTTCACTGATATCGGCGTGGGTACCTATCACACGAAGGGGGGAGCCGTCATTCGCCCGCTCTATTACCTTGCCCCTGTCCAATATCCATTTATATTCTCCGCCTTTACACTTTACCCGGTGCTCGTTTTTATAAAAGGGGGTTTTCCCGCTTAAATGGGCCTCTAAGTCGGCAAAACAGCTTTCCCGGTCCTCCGGATGTATGCGGTTTTCCCATTCATCCAGAGTATCCCCAACCTCTTCTTCTCTATATCCGAGCATCTCCTTCCACTGTCGTGAGAAAAAGACCCTGTTCGTCTGAGCATTCCAGTCCCACACTCCGTCTCCGGCGCCTTCGAGGGCAAACTTCCAGCGAGCCTCACTTTCCTCAAGGCTTTTCTCCGCTTTACGCCGTTCGCTTATATCCCTTACAAACTCAATGACTCCCTTTACATTTCCCGTTTCCCCGTCAACCAGGGGATAACTGAAAAGCTCAACCCATTTAACCGGAGAATTGAGCTCATCTTCAACCGGCACAATATCCGTCTCTGGTTTGCCGGATTTCATACAGCGTAAAGAGGGACAAGGTGCGCAGGGCTTGTCTTTTTTATGATACGCGGAGTAACAATGGGTGCCGATGAGGGGCAGATTGGCTGCATACCACTTCTCCATTACAGGGTTCACGTACTGTATTGTGAGATCGGGATTTAACACGCTGATTCCATCCTGGATGCTCAGCATAACCGTATCAAGAAACTCCTTCGATTCTTTAATCTGCCGGTTTTTCTTGTACTCCTCCGTTACATCCCGAAAAACCAGCACCACCCCTTGTATTACCCCTCTATCACCCTGTATTGGAGCGGCGCTGTCGGCTATCTGATACTCCTGCCCGTTTTTTGAAATCAGCAGGGTATGGTTCGCAAGGCCGACAATTTTTCCCGTTTCCATTACCTTTTTTACGGGATTTTCAACGACCCGACGGGTATTTGCATTTACAATATAAAAAACCTCTTCAAGCGGCCTCCCCTCAGCCTCGTTTATCGACCTTCCACACAACCTCTCAGCTACAGGGTTCATACGAACTACGTGCCCACGGCTATCGACGGCAATCACCGCATCACCTATAGAGTTGAGGGTAATCCGGAGATTTTGCTCACGTGCCTCTATCTGCTCTTCCGACTTTTTGCGCTCAGTGATGTCCTCATGGGTACCGACTAATCGGTGGGCCTTTCCATTTTGATCCACCCTATATGTATTGCCCCTTCCCTTTATCCATTTCCATGTACCCTTCTTGGTCTTTAATCTAAACTCAAGCTCAAAGGGTTCAACCATTTTTATTTTTTTATTTACAGTTTCTATCGCATACTCTTTGTCTTCAGGATGCAGAAGCATCTCCCATGTTCCTATATCACCCGGCAGCTCTTCATGCCCGTATCCGAGCATCTCACAGTACTTCGGGCTGAAATACGCCTCATTTGTATCCAGGTTTAAGTCCCAGTAGCCATGGTCTTCGGCATCCATTGCCAGTTTCAACTGCTCTTCCTTATCCTGGAGCCTCCTACGGGAATCAAACAGTTGATATGCCATTTTTATAGATTCGACAAGCACAAACTCGCCGCTATTTTTCAGCACATAGCCGTAGCCTGTAATTTTTTTAACCTTATCGACATATTCTTTTTCAGAGTGGCTGGTAAGAAACACTATAGGAAGATCGTGCTTTTGAAGGATCCGTCGAGCGGCTTCAGTTCCGTCCATCCCCTGCCCGAGATCAATATCCATTAACACAAGAGAGATTTCGCTGTCGGAGTCCACCATTGATATTGAAGTTTCACCATCATACGCAGTTACTACCTCGTAGCCGTATTTGTTTAGCTGCTTGGATTGGGACATAGCGATGAGGGCTTCATCTTCGACTAGAAGGATTTTTTTCGACATAAAATTACCTATTATTAATAAAAAATGAACACGGCGGGATTCGAACCCACGACTTCCACCTCCGGAGGGTGGCGCTCTATCCAGCTGAGCTACGTGTCCATTGGATGTAAAGCATAGCCCCTTAAAAGACCTATGTCAATATTACCGCGGCATTGCTTTTATGGGACCACACTTTTATACTGTCCTCGTTATGAACAAAATTAAAATGGAAACACTTCTTAAAACTCAGCAGGAGTTAAGCGAACTAATAGGCTGTCCGGGACGGGAAGACCAAGTTCGTTCCTACATCCGCAGCCGTATCTCAGCGTATGTTGACTCTGTCGAGGTTGATTCTGCCGGTAATCTGACGGCAATAAAACGGGGCACAAAAAAAGAGGCGCCGGTGGTCCTTTTGGATGCCCATATGGATGAGGTCGGTTTTATGGTTAATCATATCGAGGCTGACGGACTTGTGAGGGTCTCACCACTTGGAGGAATTGACCCGGGGATTCTTCCAGGAACAGCTGTTCAGTTTGTGGCGGACCCCACAAGGCACACCCACCCCGACAGCTCAGAAAACCCCGACAGCTCAGATACTCAGAAGGCACCCGACACACACGACAGCTCACCGGTAAGGGGGACCTTTGGAAGCATCCCCCCTCACGCGAAAAGCAGCCTTGGAACAAATGAGGGAAATCTCAAAATTGAAAATCTCACTATAGATATCGGCGCAGCGTCTGATTCTGAGGCGAGAGATTTCGGGATAGATATTGGTTCTACCGGCACTTTTTTTACACCCTTTCAGCATCTCGGCGGCACTTCAATCATGGGAAAAGCCTTTGATAACCGCAGCGGATGTACCATTCTTCTTCACACCGCCGCTGAAGTCGCATCCAAGCCAATTGAAAATACGGTCATTTTTCTTTTTTCTGCGTCGGAGGAGCATAAGCAGCTGGGTGCCGACAGTATCGATGTTCCGATAAAACCATCGGCGGCCCTGGTCCTCGAGAATACTACCGCCACCGATACCACCGGTACCCCGGAGCGATTTAAGATCGCCGAGCTGGGGAAGGGCCCTGCTGTCACTATAGCTGATACAAAATACATTGTTCCGCAAAAGTTCATACATGAACTCACCAGATGCGCCGAAGCCCATTCAATTCCGTGGCAGTATAAGAAACCGGTATACGGAGGAACAAATGCCGCAGCTATTTCTACCGGCGGTTTCGGCATACCAACGGGTATTGTCTCTGTGCCGTGCCGCTACATCCACAGTCCTGCAAGCGTGCTGCGGGTCGAGGATTTAAAATACACCGCTGAACTGGTATACTACTTTGTGCTTGACTTTTCAGGCTTCCCCGCCTAATCTGCTGAAGGAATAGGGAGAGCTTGAAAGAATAGGAGGAGACAAAATGCGGATACGTTATAACGCCCCCATAACTCTCACTTTAGCACTGTTATCAGCGCTGGTGCTTGCAATAGATCAACTCACGGGTGCCGGAATTATTCCCGCTATTTGCGTTGTTCCGGGAAAAGAGGCTTTTAGTTTTTCTTCCGTTCCCGATTACATTCGCATTTTCACCCACATCCTCGGCCATGTGAGCTGGGAACACTTATTAAGCAATTTTGCAATTATTCTTTTAATCGGTCCAATTTTAGAGGAAAAGTACGGTTCGGTGTCCCTCCTCATCATGATTTTGATTACCGCTCTGGTAACGGGTCTGCTCAACGCCCTCATTTTCTCTACCGGCCTATTGGGCGCCAGCGGTATTGCATTCATGATGATCCTTCTGGTTTCCTTCACCAATATACGCAATGGAGAAATACCACTTACCTTTATTCTGATTTTAATCCTCTATCTTGCAAAGGAACTTATTTCTTCGGTACAGGCAAATCAGATTTCCGAGTTTGCCCATATAATTGGTGGTATATGCGGAAGTTTATTCGGCTTTTTACGCCCCCGAAAATAACAGCTTACTAGTATCCCGCCGATATCAGCGAAACCGATCGTTGTTATCGAGGCTGCAAAAAACACCGGCCCTCTACCTCCATGCGTACTACACAAGAAGGTATAAGGGCCGGCTGTTAATTGTAATAGACCGGCTATTTAATGAGCTCAGCTTTATTTCCGGTGGTTATTTCCACCAGTTCACCCTGCATCCACTCCTCTTCGTTGTTGAGGTTCCAGTTAAACTTTACCAGACTGCCGGGTGCTTCCTGGGAAGCCCACCAGGTGTACGACCATTTATCCGAATCTACGGTGTATGAATATTCCAGCACATCACATTCAAAGGTACCGGCGCCTACCTTTATGCTCTCCGTACCTGTTCTGTACTGCTTATAATCGTCGGGAGTTATAGGTTCGATATCCTGGGCATCGTACTCTTCGCCCTCATCGGCGGAGAACTCATACTCACCCACTTTATTTTCGGATACGTCCTTGAAACGCATTTTAATGAGCTGGTAGTTCGGAGCAATTTTGTACTCGTAGATGAGACGATCACCCTCTTGAGAAAAGGCAACTCGCCACCACTTAGACCCGTCTCCTTCTACACTCAGCAGGGCCTTTTCCAGCCTGATTTCATCATCCCCATCTGAAGATGTGAGCGACCATACCGTCCCTTGACCAACCTCATAGGTTGAATCATCAAAATAGAACCCGCCTGCGGCAAAGGCATACCAGTATATCGCATAAAACTGAGATACATACATCTGGGTCATCATAATTCTGCCGGAAGCGCGCATATCCATCTCAAACTCGGTTGAGTCAACCTTCGGGGACGGTCCTATTTTCAGTTGGGCCCCAATAAAGCCGCCGGAGATGTTACCCCATTGGGTGTATCCCGCGGATAACGCAAAGGAGGGCTTTAAGAAGTAAGTAAACCCGGTCATCGATGCAAATCGCAGGGAAGGGTCATCCTCATCATATTTCATCAAATCAAAACCAAGACCAAGTTCAGCAAAGTATTCCAGGTTTCCCAGAATACCCGGATCAAGAAAGTCTAAGCCCCGAAAGCTCAAATGCATTGTGCCGAAACCTCCAACTCCAGCGGTAACATTGTTGTCCAGCGTATCGTCCAACCCTATTCCGAAGTGCCCGCGGGCGGCCACCCCGAAATCAAAGGGTGCGACATCCTCTACACGGGGTTTATACAGAATCAGTTCCGCTCCAGGATACACACCCAGCCCTCCTGTATAACCCGAGGGCGTTTCAAAGGCACCCCGTGCAGTGAGGACAACATTCCCCGGTGAATACCAGGAACCCCAAATTGTGTTTTCATCCTGCCCGAAGGCTGTAGAAGAACAGAACAGAAGCACCGCAACAACAATAAATATAGTTTTTTTTCTATACATAAGGGACCTCCTTCCCATAAGTAAATTATAAATCCACCCTCATCAGTTGTCTATTTAAAAAGTGCAACATTGCATATAAACTGTTTTTTTGGTATCTTTTCATATATGCAGGTAAAGATAAATCACAGAGGCAACGGCGCGTGTCCATTGTGCCGCTATAATAACAAGTGTTCCTATCAAAAAAAGATACAGGACTCCCTCGAATCGGTAAAAAGCAAAGAGGAATTTGAACTGGTCATTTACACGTGTCCCTATTTTAAGGAGAAATTTTAATACGATGTTAGATAAACTTGAGGGTATTGCCGAGCGGTATCACGAAGTTGAACAACTCATATCCGATCCTGAAATAATGAAAGATATGAAGCGCTACAAAGAACTAATGCAAGAGCATGCCCAGCTGCGGGAAACCGTGGAGGAGTTCGAGAAATACAAGCAGGTAGCCCAGGAAGTTGAGGATGCACGAGCACTCATCGAGGGTGAAGAAGACCCAGAGATGTGTGAGATGGCGAAGGAAGAACTTCAATCTTTAGAGGAAAAAAAAGAATCCCTCTCGGACACTCTTAAAACGCTCCTTATTCCGAAGGATCCATTAGATGGGAAGAATATCATCATGGAAATTCGGGCGGGTACCGGCGGAGAAGAAGCAGCGCTGTTCGCTTCGGACCTTTATCGTATGTATACCCGTTTTGCCGAGGAAAATAAATGGAAACTTGAAGTAATGTCATCTAATGAAACCGGTATTGGAGGATTTAAAGAAATTTCAGTCTCAATTTCCGGTAAAAATGTCTATGAAAACCTCCGTTACGAGAGCGGGGTCCACCGCGTTCAGCGTGTCCCTTCAACTGAATCCGGAGGCCGAATCCATACCTCGGCGGTCACCGTTGCAGTTTTACCGGAGGCCGAAGAAACGGATATAGAGATCAATCAGGAAGACCTGAAAACCGACGTGTTTCGCTCTTCAGGTCCCGGCGGACAGAGTGTAAACACCACCGATTCGGCGGTACGAATTACCCATATTCCCACCGGAACCGTTGTCACCTGTCAGGATGAAAAGTCGCAGCATAAAAATAAGGCAAAGGCTTTACGGGTGCTGCGGGCACGTCTTTACGAAGAGGAAGAGAGCAAACGCCGGGCCGAACGTGCGGAGGCTCGAAAGAGCCAGGTAGGCTCTGGGGACCGCTCCGAGCGTATCCGTACCTACAATTTTCCTCAAAACCGGGTAACCGATCACCGGATAAACCTCACTGTACATAAACTCGATCAGGTCATGCAGGGTGACTTGAGTGAAATCATCAATAATCTTAAATATTCAGCCCGCCAGGAGTACCTAAAAGAAGTAGAATGACCACTGTACGCGAGGCTCTTGTAGAAGCTACGAAACGGCTGGCTGAGGTAGAAACGCCCTTTTTAGACGCTACTTTACTTTTGGCCCACACCCTGGGTATCAGCAAAGAAAAACTTTTAGCATCCTACCCCGACGAAATTCCTCTTTCAGCGGTAAATGAATTTAACAACCATCTCACAATGCGAATCTCCGGTTATCCGGTCAGCTATATACGCAGAAAAAAGGAGTTTTTCGGTCTTCCCTTTTACGTAGACGAAGGTGTACTTGTACCAAGACCTGATACTGAAACACTGGTTGAAACAGTTCTGCGGGATGTCGATGAAGGGGCCCTTAAAAACAGGGGCACAGAGCAGACTAAAGTCCTGGATATTGGAACGGGAAGCGGATGTATTGCTATTACCCTCAAACACCTGCGACCTCAGCTGCAGCTTACCGCCGCCGATATCTCCCCATCTTCTCTATCCGTATGCCGAATCAACACTCGCCATTTATTATCCGAGCCGATCACACTAGTAGAAAGTGATCTTTTTACGAATATTTCCGATGTATATGACATCATTGTATCAAACCCGCCCTACCTTACCTCCGATGAGGTACGGCATATGCAGCACATGCATTGGCCGGAGCCGGAAGGGGCCCTGGATGGAGGGGTCGACGGACTTGATACTATTCGTATACTTATTGATGAAGCCTTGTCGTATTTACGTCCCGGCGGTCGGCTTTACTTAGAGGCTGGTATCGATCAAATTGAAACTATTGAAGGCTTGTATAAAGAGGGGGGATACGAAAATATTATCTCCTATCCTGATCTGAGCCGTCGCAATAGGGTGGTTGGCGGGCGGAAGCCGTATGTTGAATAGAATTGAAAAGTTCAAACAAAAATTAACTCGATATACCGAAAAAGAGCGGGAACGCATTCTTGAGGCTGCTCAGTGGGCGAAGGAACTGCACAGCGAACAGCAGCGGGCAAGTGGTGAACCCTATTTTATACACCCCTTACAGGTTGCTGAGATTTTAGTTGATATGCAGCTTGACTGCGAGGCGGTGATTGCAGCCCTGCTCCACGATATTTTAGAGGATACTTCTATTGAGGAACAGGAACTGAGAAAACGGTTCGGACGACAGGTAAGCTCTTTAGTTGACGGGGTAACCAAGATATCGATTGTAAAGGCAAAAAGTAAAAGTGTTCAGGAATCCGAGACTATCCGCAAGATGCTCTTTGCAATGACCAAGGATATCAGAGTTATCATTATTAAACTGGCGGACAAATTTCATAACATGAGCACTCTTCAGTATTTGCCGAAGGAAAAGCGCAAAACGATTGCTGCCGAGTGTTTGGATATCTACGCTCCCCTGGCCGACCGTCTCGGTATTTCCTGGATGAAAACCGGTCTTGAAGACCTTTCTCTTAAAGAATTAAACCCCGACACCTATAGTTATATAAAAAACTATCTTACCTCTAAAAAACTGGAGCGTTCGAACTATCTGAAAAATGTTGAACGAAAGATTTATACGGCGGCCAAAAAGGAAGGGGTGGATATTAACGTCTCTACCCGGGCAAAACATTACTATTCTATTTATCAAAAGATGAAACGCCGCAGTAAAGATATCAATGAGATCTATGATCTACTCGGCATTCGCGTACTGTGTAATTCCACCAATGAATGCTACACACTTCTTGGAATACTCCATAAACTCTGGCCGCCTATAGAGGGGCGTTTCAAAGATTATATCGCGATGCCCAAGGCGAACCATTACCAGAGTCTCCATACCACTGTTATGAGCCATGAGGGTCGGCTATTGGAGATTCAGGTGAGGACCTACGAAATGCATCAGACCGCCGAATATGGTGTTGCTGCCCATTGGGCTTACAAAAGGGAGTTTTCAGGCGGCCGAATGAAACCGGAAGAACTGCCTATTATCAATAAATTGAAACAGTGGAACCGCAACGCCGGCTCGGAGAATTTTTTAGATGATATTAAATCCGAACTTCTAAAGGATACCATTTATGTATTTACCCCCCGGGGCCACATTGTGGAACTGCCGAAAAATTCTACCGCAATAGATTTTGCCTACCATATCCATACCGAAGTAGGCAACCATACGGTGGGAGCAAAAGCGGACGGCTCCATCATTCCCCTTAATCGTCCTTTAAAAAATACGCAGGTCATTGAAGTAATGACTTCAAATAATGCAAAGCCCCATGTGAACTGGCTGAAGTTTGCGAGAACGGCCCGGGCACGTCAAAAAATACGGCATTGGTTAAACAAAAACGAAGAGAACCTTTTTATTGATAAGAGTATTATTGCAAAGAAACGCCCTGTGGGTCGACAAGAGCAAAGTGCCGAGAAAGAGGCGGAATCTAAACCTCCGGAGAAACAACAAGACCCAGAAAATAAAACAATCATTAAACAGGTGGTTGATCGAGCCAAGGTTGCATTTCGTATCGGTGACGAAAAGAATATGATGATCAGCATTGCTAAATGCTGCACCCCCTCAACAGGTGACGACATTATCGGCTATGTAAGCCGCGGCAGGGGTATTATTGTCCATCGTCGGGATTGTCCGAATCTTAAGCATATACAGGATTTTGAAAACAGAAGTGTAGAAGTTGAATGGGAAACCGCCTCTCCTAAAGAGGTCCGACGGTTTCGGGTAACTTCAAAAATGACCTCCGACCTTTTCTCTGAAATTGAAGGGGCCGTTCGCAAATATCACGGCCATTTAATTGAAGGTAAACTCGATGAAGACGAACGGGGTAATTTAAGCGGACGCTTTTCTATGGAACTCGAAAGGCGTGACGATTTCAAAAAGGTTATGAAGGCTATTCGGACAATACCCTCGGTTATAAACATTCAGCCGATTTAGCTTAGACACTTATGCACATCAAGCCAGAAAGTCTCTTTATCTATTGTACCCTTTAAATAGAGTGAAACCGCCTCCCGTATATCCGGGGGAAACCACTTCCAGTAGGTCTCCTGCCACTCACCCATCTCCTGACGGAGCTGTGCCTGCCGACGCACTGAAAGCCGCCCTTCGGAATATTCAATAAACTGTTCTATCATGGTAATCATCATATCAGGGGGAACTGTACTTTTCCGGTTTTCCTGCTGTCCCCCCCGGCTGCTTCCGTCGGATTTTCCTTGGGAACTACCGGCGGATTCACTTTTTGAACTGTTCCCCTCAGGGTCGGGGATCCAAGCCTCAAGGAGCTCCCGTATTTGTTCATCCGACAACTCCGGGGCTTCCTTGCGGATGATGTCTACAGCAAAATTTTTTATCATATTTCTGATGGTGCTTTTTGAATAACTTATCTGATCGGCAATTGTATGGGCCGATTCATCGGCCGCCTTCCTCGGTGAAAACTGGAAGGCACCGGCGTTGTTCTCTTCTTCCTCGCCATATCTTCGCTGAAGTGCCGCTTCAATTACTTCCAAATCATCCTCGGTGGCATGATTGAGGATGGTATCTACAATCTTATACAGCGCATCCCGTTTCATTCCGTCTTTTTATCCCTACACATTAAATTTGAAGTGCATTACATCGCCGTCCCGCACCTTATACTCTTTTCCTTCTATTCTGAGCTTGCCCGCTTCCCGGAGCTTTTGCTCGCTGCCGTATTCAAATAGGTCGTCGCAATGATACACCTCAGCTTTTATAAACCCGCGCTCAAAATCGGTATGAATTACCCCCGCTGCCTGGGGGGCACTATCACCTTCGTGAAATGTCCAAGCCCTGTCTTCATCGGGGCCGGCGGTAAAGAAAGTACGTAGGCCGAGCATCGAGTATCCGGTATGAATAAGCCGGTTCATCCCCGATTCTTCCAGGCCGGCGGATTCTAGGAACTCGTTTTTCTCTTCACTCGACTCCAACGCGGCAATCTCCGATTCAAATTTACCGCAAATGGATAGCACCTGGGCTTCCTCCCCTGCAGCAATTTCTTTTACCCGGGACACAAATTTATTCTCCCTGTTGATTCCCTCCTCATCTACATTACATACATAGATTTGGGGTTTCAGGGTTATTAAGTGCAGATCACGGATAACATGCAACTGATCTTCATCCAAGCCGACCGAGCGGGCGGGTTTACCCTCCTGCAACGCATCATATAATCGCCGCAGGATAGGCTCTTGAGCAGCTGCCTGTTTTGCTGCTTCAGTTTTGGCTGCTTTTAGCACTTTCTGATTTTTCTCCAGCCTTTTATCAACTGTTTCAAGATCAGCCAGGGCCAATTCGGTGTTGATTACTTCAATATCCCGTTCAGGGTCGATGACACCGCTCACATGAACTACGTCGGCATCTTCAAAGCACCGAACTATGTGAACAATCACCCCTACTTCTCTGATGTGGGACAGGAACCGGTTGCCGAGCCCCTCACCCTTAGACGCCCCTTCAACCAAACCGGCTATATCTACAAATTCAACTACCGCCGGTAGTACCTTTTTTGCCGGTATAAGCTCCGATATTTTATCCAACCGTGAATCCGGCACGTTTACGATACCCACATTCGGATCTATCGTACAGAAGGGGTAGTTCGCCGCCTCCGCGGGGGCGGAGGTGAGTGCTGAAAAAAGGGTCGACTTACCGACATTCGGTAAACCGACGATCCCGCAATTTAATCCCATAATTTTATTTATAACCTCTTAGTCTATAATATTCTATAGTACATAGCTGAAGCCCCTCAAAGAATCAATCCGTCGAATCAATCCTTCACAGCCGGTGCTCGCTGAAATGCGGGGCAGTGATATCCCGTATTCCGATATACTACCCTGCTCGGCAGTTCGCAACTTTTAATTCCGAACTGACGGCACCCTCTTGGAAATCTTCGGTCCCAGGTGACATAAAAGAATCGACATTTCAAACAATTAGGGGCCCGATTACGCACCATAGCATACCCTACACACCAGCCAAAACAATTGCAAGAACGGCAACCATTTTCATCAGTATATCCATCGCCGGGGCGACCGCATCTTTCAGGGGATCACCCACGGTATCGCTAATGACGGAGGCATGATGGGCTAAAGACCCTTTACCGCCATATGCTGCGGCTTCGATATGCTTCTTGGCATTATCCCACCCCGCCCCGGCGTTGCTCATAAAAAGGGCCAGCATGGTCCCGCTGATCCATACTCCAATCAGAAAACCGCCTAACACAACATCACCACCGATATACCATATCAATACCGGCATAATAAGTGCCGAAACACCGGGGACCAGTATTCTGTTCAAAGTTTCCACTTCTATTAGATGGGTAAATTCCTTGTATATGGGGAGGTCCTCCAGAGTGCTCCTCTTTTTGGAAGCCCCTTGTGATTTTAATTCCAATATACGTCTGACTTCTCCTATCAATAAAAGGGTAATCCGATTCACCGCTCCCAGAATAAATGCGGAAAAGATGAAAGGAAAAGCTCCTCCTAACACAATACCAAGGAGGACCGGCATGGTGGTAAGGTCGATAATTTCTATTCTCGCGATTTCTTTGTAGGCGATAAACAACACTAACGTGGTAAAAGCGGCGGATACGACCGCATACCCCTTTCCCACCGCATTAAATAAATTCCCTACCGCATCAAGCTTATCGGTCCGCTCCCGGGTTGCGGGAGTGAGCTGCGCGCGCACGGAGAGTGCTCCGGCATTATCTGTGATAGGCCCGGCGGCGTCAACCGCAACCTGCAGTGCCGAACCGGTTAAAAGCCCGACGGCGGCAATACCAAGGCCATACACGCCAAAACTCTGAAAGGCACCAAAAGCGGCGAGTATAAAAAGCAAAATCGGAAGCCCGACTGCCTGCAGACCAACTGCCAGCCCTTCTGTTATGGCGGTGCCGGCCCCAAAATCCGCGGCGCCGGCGATTCTCACCACCGGAGCACGGGTACGGCTGGTATAGTAAGCGGTGATATAGCTTATAACTATTCCGGTCCCGATACCTATTGTATATGCCCCGAAAATCCTTACGGTAAGCTCTATAGTGAAAATGTACCGAATTATCAGATACCCGAAGCCCAAGGACAACACATCTCCAAAAGCCATACCACGGATTATTGCTTTGCGCGGGTCCCCGTACTCCGGCATTCGTATGAAATAATACGCAATGATAGAGGCACAGATCCCCCCCGCCATCAAAAGCAGCGGCAGATAGGTAAGATACACGCTTTTCATAGAGGCACCAATGATCATTGCCCCCACAATAGAACCTACATACGACTCGCCGGCATCCAATCCGAGTCCGCTCACATCGGATACATTATCTCCTATAGTATCAGCCAAAGAGGCAGGGTTGCAGGGATCATCTTCTTCCAGCTGAAACTCATTTTTACCAACTGAATCGGCGCTTACATCAGCCGCTTTCGCGTATAATCCCCCTGCTATTCGTCCGAACAAGGCTACAAAACCGGCTCCCAAGGCGTATCCGGAAAGAATTGGTAAAACCGTACCTTCGAGGATACTGGCGCTGCATCCAAAAACACGGGTAAATATAAATAGCAGTACCGACAGTCCTATCAACGCTAAGCCCGCCAGAGTTAAGCCCATAATACTCCCGCTGCGCAGTGCGGTCTTAAGGGCACGGAAGGTACTTTTCTCGGAAGCTTCAGCGGTTCTGATATTTCCCGAAGTAGAAGCCCACACACCGCAGATACCGGTTATTGATGTGAACAAAGCCCCGACAATGAAGGATACTACTAGTAGCCGCATTTGACCGGTTTTATAGAAGAAGAGCAACACCGCCGCAACTAAAGTGAAAAGTCCTATGAGAACAAACTCCCGTAAGGTAAAACGCCTTACCCCCTCTCTAATCAAAGCAGCTTGTTCGATAAGAGGAGAGTACTGTGGGGTCTGCCGATGCAGCCACAACATTCGCCCGACGGCAAAGAGTAAGGCGGAAACACCAATAAAAATGGGCAAGATAAAGTATTCACTCATCGCCCTACTTTACACCAATTTTTTATCAACGTGAAGCAATCCACGAAATTTAAGAATATCTGCAAAGATGGTATCTTAAAAGTTCAGCCCCCAGGTTAAGCGACTCTAGTTCAAACACCTCTCATACCCCCCCCAGCTTAAGCGCCTCCAGGTTAAGTGGATTGACGTAAAAGACTCTGCGGTTTATCGTTGCTTTAATGAACAACACATCTTTACTTGTGACCTTACGCACCCCCGATCTAAACGAACAGCAGTGTTCGAACTATTTAGATGAACTCCACAGTCTTTGTACCACCCTCGGCATAGAACCTCTCGCCAGGAGAATTGTACCGGTAAAAAGAATACATCCCCGCTTCCTTGTCGGTTCCGGAAAGGCCCGGGAATTATCAGAGACAGCCCAGGAGATAGGGGCCGACTGCCTAGTCTTTGACGATACCATATCACCTTCACAACAGCGCAACCTTGAACAGTTGTCCGAACTCTGCGTGATTGACCGGCAGGAAGTAATTCTTGAAATTTTCAGCGAACATGCCCGCACGAAGGAAGCCTTCCTCCAGGTAGGACTTGCCCGAATGGAGTACAGCCTTCCCCGGCTTACCCGTGCCTGGACCCACCTTTCCCGGCAACGCGGCGGTACCCGGGGAACCCGGGGGGAAGGAGAAACTCAGCTTGAAATGGACCGTCGGGTTGTGCTTAAAAAAATTACCAAATTAAAACGGGAGCTTGAAAAACTTCACTCCCAGCGCGGTACCCGGCGCAAGCAAAGAACAAGTGTGCCGGTCCCCACCGGCGCCTTAGTTGGATATACCAATGCGGGAAAAACCTCCCTCTTAAATGTCTTAACCGGTTCGTCCGCTAATGTTGAGGACCAACTCTTTGCTACCCTCGACCCCACTACAAAAAAGACGGAGCTCCCAGGGGGAACAAAAGTCCTGCTTACCGACACCGTCGGTTTTATTCGCAAGCTTCCCCACAGTCTGATTGATGCCTTTCATTCCACCCTTGAAGAGACAGTAGTCGCGGATATACTTATCCATGTACTCGATGCATCTAATCCTGAAGTACGGAGCCATCTCGAAACCACCAAGGAGGTTTTACAAGAACTCCAGGTTGGTGAAACTCCGACCCTGTTAGTGTTTAATAAAATAGATCTTTGCAAGGATGAGTTCAGAATTGAAGAACTTCGCCGTGATTTTCCTGATTCTCTGTTTATCTCAATTAAAAAAAACATCGGCATTGAAGAGGTGTACCAAAAGATTGAACAGGTACTGTTTCACAGTACACCCAAGGTACTTTTCAATTTTCCCCTTTCAAGGTACGACTTAGCAGCGGAAATACACCGCAGCGGAAGGGTGATCAGAGAGGAGTATCAAGACAATTCGGTAGTGATTGAGGCCAGGGTTCCTGCAACACTAAAATTCAAACTGGCGGAATATGTCCACCTGTAACTACCTGTAGAGGGAGAGACTTTTTTGTTTTCAGCTGCTTTTATTGCGGATCTAGTGGTTGCCATTCATCTGGGATATGTGCTCTTTACCGTCGGAGGCGAGTTACTTATTTTAATCGGGGCCCCGCTTCGGTGGAAGTGGATTCGCCGGCGATGGTTCAGAATCGTGCATCTGGCGGCGGTAGCTTTGGTAGCAGTTGAAGCCCTTGTAGGCTTTCTATGCCCTCTCACTCAGCTTGAACATTACCTGCGGCAATCCGCCGGCCAACAGGTTGAAACAGAGATTTCCTTTGTAGGAAGGCTTATAAGATCCATTCTTTTCTATGATTTTCCTGGATGGTTTTTTACTGCATTGTATATAGGTTTTGCCCTGGTGGTTATCCTTACTTACCTGTGTATTCCTTCGGGTCATCATCAAAACCGGCAAACTCAAACAGTTCACACTGAATCCAAATAAAATTATTATTTTCAGAGGGCAGCAGAAAACGGGCCGATTCTACCTCCGAACCATCTTTTGTAAATACAGTGACGCTTTCCACTGATAAAACAGGATAGATTTTACCCTTTTTGAACAGTTTTGCGGTACTTATGTAGTTTGAAGACATATGAGGAAAGAAATCCTGAAACGCTTTCTCCAAGTCATTTTTAACTCTTACATAAAAAGGAGCCGTCTGTTGGATCATGTGTGATAGAACCTCCTCAGCTTGGGTATTAATCCACCCTAGTATAATAGGTATAAATGAGTATTCTTTCAAGTATAGCACAGCAATTCTAAATTTGAAATTTTTAGAAAAATTTTCAAATTTAGAATGCTCATATTTTGTTTAAGGTAAGTAAATTAGCTTAAAGCTTTTGGGGTAATTCTAATTTTGGAAGTCATAAGACTTCCAAAATCAGAATTCCTGTTATAGCAGCCGAGTATTGCATTTGATATTTGCGGACATATTTATTATCTTTTTTGTAAGGTTAGAGAAAGAGGTAATTTATTATGTCGGAGACCGAACAAAACCAACAGCAGCATCATTCCTTCTCAGTAGAAGGAATGACATGTGCCTCCTGTGCCCGAAGAGTGGAAAGCAGTCTGAAGAAACAGGAGGGAATAGATTTTGTTTCAGTGAACCTTGCAACCCACAAGGCGTATGTTGTTTCAAAACCTGATATACAATCGGAAGATATAAAACAGGCGGTTGAAAATGCCGGGTATAGCTATGCCGCAGAAAGTCCAGGCGACGATGTGCTCACACGACAGTTTGCTGAGTCACGAAAAAAAATAGGGGTCGCTCTATTTCTTACCATACCCTTGATGATTCTGATGGTTTTGCACATGAGTGGTGTTCATGTGCCCTATTTCTTTGCTTTGGAAGCACTATTTGCCGGTATTCTCCTCTTCGTCCCCGGGAGAAGTACCATCAAGAGCGCCTTTATTGCTCTCCGACATGGTCACACGAATATGGACACTTTGGTTTCTGTCAGTGCCTTTGTATCGTGGCTTACGGCGGTTCTCGGTGCTCTAGGTATACAGGAAATTTCCTTTGGATCAATAGCAGCAATGATCATCACTTTTCACCTCGGCGGACGTTATATTGAAGCGCGGCTCAAACACCGTGCAGCACAGGATGTACGATCGCTCCTCGATGTCCAGGCCCGACATGCCCGTCTTATCACTGAGAGGGGTATAGAAGAGGTACCTATAGATGCGGTAAAAACAGGGGCCCATATCATGGTCCGGACAGGAGAAAAGGTCCCCCTCGACGGAAAAATCATTGAAGGGTCCGCCTTGGTGGATGAATCAATGGTCACTGGCGAACCGGTACCTGTCCCTCATAAACAGGATTCACAGGTAATCGGCGGGACTGTTGTGCAACAAGGCTCTATCAAAGTAGAGGTTGAAAAGGTCGGAGAAGATACGTTTCTCTCTCAGATGATCCGGCTGGTAGAAGAATCCCAGTCTTCAAGGGTGCCCTTACAGGCGCTGGCTGACCGCATCAGTGTGTTTTTTGTCCCCGCAATTATTTTTATCGCAATTATAGCAGGAAGCCTTTGGTTTCTTCTGTACCCCCAGTTACAGCCTATCCTTCAATGGGCCGCCCAGTATCTATTCTGGATCTACCCCGACCCTGGAGCGATGACCGCAGGGCTTTTTGTATTTGTAACAGTACTGGTAATTGCCTGTCCCTGCGCACTCGGTCTGGCAACTCCCATGGCTTTGATCGCGGGAAGTGGGAAAGCCGCGACCAAGGGAATTCTGATAAAAAACGGTGAGGCTTTGCAGAACATAAAAACCCTTCGCTACCTATTGGTTGATAAAACAGGGACTATTACTCGCGGGCGACCCCAGGTTGTAGAAACATCCCTTTCAAATAAGGCACTTCAGGATGTAGCGGCAATTGAAACACACTCGATACATCCCCTCGCGGCGGCGGTAGTAGAACATGTCTATGGCCACTCAAATACCGATTCAGAGCAGCACGTTCAAAATCTTAAAGAGACCGCAGGAGAGGGTATGCAGGGCCGGATTGGGGGTGTTGAATACAAAATCGGAAAACCCCGGAGGCCTGATTCTTATACCCATCTTATGCAAAAGGGTTATACGGTAATTGAGGTGGAATCCGACGGAGACATTGCCGGTTGGATCGCCGTTACAGACCCAGTGAAAGATGAAGCAGCAGAAGCAGTGGCCAATATGCATCGCATGGGAATAACCGTGGTGATGCTGACCGGCGACTCCCATACCACCGCACGCACAGTGGCCGACAAAATTGGAATCGACGAGGTACTTTCGGAAGTAAGCCCCGATCGAAAGGCGGAGATGGTACGAAAATACCGCGGCGAAGGGGTACACGTCGGTATGGTAGGCGACGGCATAAACGATGCAGCCGCCCTTAAAACCGCGGATGTTGGTTTCGCTATCGGCACTGGGACCGACCTCTCTATTGAAAGCGCGGATATCGTGCTGATACAGGATAATCTGACCGTTCTCGGGGAAGCTATAAAAATATCACGTAAAACCGTTGATACGATAAAACAGAATCTTTTCTGGGCCTTCTTTTACAATATAGTTGCCCTGCCCCTCGCAGCGCTCGGATTTTTACATCCGGTTATTGCCGAATTGGCGATGCTGTTCAGTTCAATCAATGTGGTATTGAATTCCCTCCGAATTCAGCGTTTTTCAACAGCAAAAACCAATTAGAATCTGTCAGTTATATATCGCGACGGCGAATAATGTTGATGATGATCCAGGCACCGAAAAAGGCCGATATGAGGTACCCGACTATACCAATAACAGGATAGCCGAACAGCAAAGGCCCGACACCGGTGGTGATAATCATTGAAGATCCTATAATAATCGCGGCGGTCAATAAACTTAGTGAAAGCCGGTTCATTGATGATCCTATTGTATGTTCAAAGTGGTGCAGCCCCTGGTGTTCAATATGTATGGAAAGCTGATTTCGATCGAGCTTATCAAGAATTGAATAGAGCATATCTATACTGTAGCGGCGGGTATGCAGCACACGGAGCACACGGGAACGAACCCTTCGGACTAGAGAGTTAGGAGAATAAAGACGCAAAATAATCTGCTTTATGTACGGCTCGGCTTCACCAATAATATCTAAATTGGGATACATCAGTTTGGCCGATGCCTCGCTTGTAAGCAGCGCACGGACCATACCGGCTAAATCCGGCTGAATAGGGACTGCATGAAGACGAAACACTTCAGTTACCCTATAGAGTAAACCTCCAATACTGGTCTCCACAACGGAGGAAGAAAAATAGTCGTCCAGTACCTCCATTATATCTCGATGGACTTTTTCCCTTTTAGAATCGATACGCACATCGGAAATTGCCAAAAGCACATCCAGTACTACGTCACTGTCGTTATCAATCAACCCTAACATAAGGGCCAGCAGTTTACGACGCAGATCGGGGGTAAGCCTTCCCACCATACCCCAATCAAGGAGACTCATTCGACCATCAGGAAGAATTATAATATTCCCCGGATGTGGGTCCGCATGAAATAGCCCATCCTCAAGAATTTGGTGTAGGGCTGTCCGAATACCGGTGCGTGAAATTTCAAGTCGTGTGCTTTCAGGAAGCTCTCCGATCTGTTCGAGAGAACGCCCTTCAATTAGTTCCATGATAAGTACACATTCTGTAGAAAGGTCCGGATATACCATGGGAATGTACAGGTTCTTCTCATGCCGTGCATTTCTTCGAGCTGCCCGCAGGTTCCGCGCTTCACATGCAAAATCGAGTTCTTTTCGCATCATCCCAGAGAGCTCTTTCACCAAAACCGGCAAATTATATACATGAAGGTCTTCTACATGTTTGTGTACTTCCTCCGCAAGAAGCCTCAGCAGTTCTAAATCATAACGAATAGTAGCCTCGATGTCAGGTCGCTGGACCTTGACGGCAATCTGTGCAGCGGAGGAAGGAGGGCCGTCCTTTTTAAACCTGGCCCGATGGACCTGAGCAAGTGAAGCCGCTGCTATCGGTTCTTCTTCAAACTCAGAAAAAACCTCGGTGAGCGGAGCCCCCAATTCATCCTCTAGAAACTCCTTCACTGTTTTAAACTCTTCCGGCGGGACCTCCTTCTGCAGCCCCTTTAACTCATCCGCCAGTTCGTGGGGTATCAAGTCGGTCCTCAAGCTGAGCACTTGGCCGAGCTTCACAAAAGTCGGCCCAAGCTCTTCAAGCACATACCTGAGCCGTCGCCAGGTGCTCTCGGTACTGTATTCACCAGGCTTTGATGAAGATACCATTTTCAGCAACTTCTCCGGCAGCTCTAGCCGGGCAACCAGGTCATCAAAACCATATTTGATAAGGGTCAGAATAATTGTTTTTAGTCGATTCAATCTTGGAATTGCATGTAAATCCATAGATAAACCATAGGAAAAATACTACCTTTTGTAAAGTTTCGCCGTTGAGGTGCTGCTCCGGATTACCACTATTTCACCCTTCGGAACAAGGGAGAATTGCAGAACTTTTCTATGTAAAGGGCTTTCTGATAGGACAACCTCGGAAACAGGCAATCCGGAGAGGGTTTCAACTATCCCCCCTTCAAAATTACCCTCTAAACTCTGTGGAAGGGAGAGCTCAACGGTGAGGGGAATATTGAAAACCTGATCATCTAAGCCGTCCTCCACGCGTAAAAAAATTCTATCGGGATACATGGCTTCAACAACAAGATGTGCACGGTTTCGCTCCCTACTGTACCGATACACTTCACCAAAAGGGGCAGTCCACAAATCTTCCGCCGCTACCATCTCAAGCAGGGCTTCGAATTTTGCTTCCCTAATAGGTTGCCACCCAATATCATGATTTTTAAGGTTTCCGTTATCAATACCGTGTAATGTCAGAAGGAGCCATCCCTTCGATTGCCTCACCTTCTGTACATGTCGACTCCAGCTCTCAATACTGTCATGGGACATTACCCTTTTAGAATGGATTGCGTAGGGCTTTCTCACCACTTCCAGAGGCAAGACCCCTTCTCCGCTCCGCCCGGCCACATAATACTCCCCGGCCAACTGTTCTAACCCCGGCGTAGTCCTCCAGTAGGGCCAACTAAAACTCAAATCTGCTCCACCGGGAAGGTATTTTTTAGGTATATACCGCAGAATTTCGGTCTTTGAGTCTTCAAGTTCCCCTTCAATTCGTTTTCGGTCTCTCTTCCACCAAAGCCGGCGCAGATCACTGTGAGAAATGCCGTGACTTCCTATTTCATGCCCCTGCTTTGCAATCTCCAGCGCATCACTCCAGCTGAAGAGGGCCCGGGGATGAGCCCCGTCCATCCACACCCCGCTCCCTCGGGGGCCGGTTATGATAAAAAAAGTTGCCCTTATTCCCGCTTTCCCTAACAAGGGGGCCGCCACTTCATACTGGTCTAATGTGCCGTCGTCAAAAGTAAGGCTAACCGCCGCTCTTTTATCCTGGGGCCATTTCAGAATCCGCCATTCGACTTCTCCTTCCTGCAGGGGCCCCCGCTCTTTAAATTTTTCCTTAACATATGTGTCTAATTGACTGCTTTCGATTGTACTTTCAGTGGCGAAGCATTTTAGGTGGGTGTCTTCTTTACGTGGATGAGGACCGCCGGCACACCCCATAAATCCTACTAGAAGTAGAAAAACGAGAAAACAGACCCTATTTCGCATATTTTCATTCATCGTATTCCATCACTTGATAGTATTCACTTGCAAACAGGGGAGTATACTCCAAGCCGACTATCCTCGCATCAATTTGGCTTTTATGCTCCTTGAGTGCAAGATTCTGGATACTGCGGGGTGAGTGCACATCCGGCCATGCCGGCTCAATCACATTTATCCGGCTCATAGCACCATATACATCCTGCTGCATCGGATCAATCAATTTCATATGGACCAGGGGCAACACATCAGGATCCTCACGACTCAATTTGTCTACAACACGGCTCACCACTTCTCCAACCGCCTCATGTTCAAAGTGCTCTTTAGCCAAGGAGGGACCATCCGGGCTTACTACTACCCTCGGTTTTACCTTCTTAATAAGAGCACCCACCGCAGCCTCTACCCGCCCGTAGCCGCCCCAGTCTTCATACACTTCTTCAATCGGTAAAACCTGTGCTTGGCTTGAATAGGGATGATTTTGTAATCCCAAGCGGATATAGAAGTCAGCCCCCAAAATTTCCAGGGATCTTTTCGCCTCTTCAACTCGTGTGCTCTTTAGCACATTCGCATTTCTTCCATGGGCGCTCTCCGGGCCCCTCGAGAGACCGGATTCTCCATCTGTAAACAACACTACCGCTGTACCCTCGCCCCTCTGTCCGGCCTTGGCAAGTAATCCTCCGAAATCAAGGGCCTCATCATCCGGATGTGCATGAAAGCAGAGATAGTCGATTTCCCCCTCCGGAGATAGTTCAGGAAAGGACCAGCCATTTTCCTCCCATACCCCCTCTATTACCTTTACGGATTTATTTTGGCCCCTCCCATCGGTGCTTAACTGAGTTTCCCTGGGGGGACTTAAAAACTCCCTTTTCCAGTCGTAGGGCATAAACCTCACATGTGCCGTTGCATTATATCGCTTTGTCCCCCGAAGTGTGCCCGGATCATTGATAACATTTGTGAAAATAAATAATGCTGATAAAAAGAGAAAACCGGCCACCCAGAACGGTGCAACCCTGCGCATAAACGCACCTTTTTCCACTCTCCTTGGTGCCTTCCTTTTCTTATTTACTTTAGCCTTTTCGCTCACCGAAGGGGAGAGTCCTTCTATAGATAAAAGATCATAGTGTGTAGAGGCAAATTTGATTGTAATTCCCGGTTTAAACCGTCTTCTCCGCACTGCCACGCCGTTTATAAGCAGGGGCTTATCACTGTTTATAAAACACCCATCCGATTCAAAGGTAATAAGGGCATCGCCGCCGGCCGTATCCGGAGGGGCAAACCCATGTGCTGTGATGGTGAGGGGTATCTCCTTTTCGCTCCCCTGAAACTCCAGGTGCTTTTCACTCTTTTTCTCCTTCCCCTTATATTCGAGGTACCTCATAACATAACGGGGTGAAGGGGGCTCGACATTTTTCTTCGGAAAATCCGAAGAGGAGGCGTGTTTCATTAAAAAAAATAAAACCAGCAGACCAAGAAAGACCCACCCTGTATGTGTACACAGGAGTGGAAACCGGAGGGGAAACCTCGTCTGCTTTTTCATAGGAAGGAGTATTGAACTTGAAGCCCTGTATTCGACTATTTCCCTCTCATATGAGAACGAAGGTGTTTCCCCTCGAGAGCGAAGTCTTTTCTCAACTAAAGGGTTAAAAGCCAGAGGGACATGGATATACTCCACTGGAATATTAAAATCTCCCTGTTCAGAGAATTCCGGCAGAGAATAAAGCCTTCCCCGAGTCTCGATTCCATCGCTCATTAGAATTATTGAAGTCTTTTCCTTCCCCGTTGTGTCGATATACCGAGCTGCTCTTTGAAGGGCGTCCTGTATATCGGTTGCTTCCCAGAACTCAAAGTTTTGGATAGCCGATTCAATAGGACCCCTTGAGGTGGTGAAAGGTACCTTTACTTCAAAAGAACCTGTGTCGGAAAACTCTGCAAGGGCGTACTCAGTTGGAGGGAGACCGCGGGTTTTATCGTTCTCTTCTGCCGTATCAAGAAATGAGGCGAGCCCCTCGGCAGCACACTGCCATTGAGCTTTTTCCAGACCCGGTAAACGCAGCCCCATACTGTAGGAGGTATCAAACAGAAACAGGTAACTCTGCTCATTATTCTCCTGAGCCTGCAAGGTGTGGTTCGCGGGTACACAAAAAAAAGCGATTCCCAGCAAGAAGCTAAGGCTAAGTACACTCAGCTTTAAGGGCTTCTTCTTTAGTGAGAATTGAAACGAGGAGTTATACGATAAATTTTGCTTGCCTGGTGAACTCCGGATATTCGATTTCACGGACGAATTTACCCTCTCTATTTTTGATTGTAGGAAAAACAATTCCTGTTCCAAGGGGCATCTTTTGAGTTCTCTTTTCTATCTCTGCCCTTAAAGGATCTTCAAAACAGTACTCCCGCCGCAACTGGGCAGCTGCATCTCGATCTCCGGATGATTTTATGTCTCCAACCCTTCCGAGAAGTTCCTCTACCGCGGAGTAAGTAGCTGGTATGTCAAGGTGTATTTTATTTTTACCCTCCTCCTGTACTATCTCTAGGGCGCTACGCTCTTTTAGATAATGAAAAATAATGTTCCGAGCGATATTATGCGCCTGTTCCGCTTTAAACTTTAACGCACCCACCATTGAAATTACCATGTACTGCAGACATGCTTCCGAAACTTTTTTGGTTACTATGCCGGATTCCGCCGCCTGCCCAGCGGCCCACATTCCAAAGAGTTCCGCCCTGGCCTCTTCCAAAATGCTATACTCATCCTTCAAATAGAGGGAGGGCTGTTTCGGATGATCAGGATCCTGCCGACCGGTGGTATGGCCAATTTCATGGAGGGCGGCGTGAATTTGACTTCCGTAAAAGAGGGTATCACCATAAGCTTCTATCACCTCTTTCGGCAAAAACTCCTCCGCCATTATATTTCCACGAACCTGATGAACAGCATCACCGGTATTTTTGTACACCATATTCACAGTGCCAATATGCTTCCCGACCCATTCGTCATTCGGCAAACTCTGAGCTAGTACCGTAAGCGGGCTGCTCACATAATCCCCCGTCCAATTCCACACATCGACAAACTTCAGCCTCGGAAGTTGCTCAGGATTGATCTCAGACCTCCTCCAGCTCCAGGGGGCATTGTGTTCCCACTGCGGCACGGCATCAACAAACTGCTGCAATAAAGCATCCATCTCGGTATTTCGGCTCAAAACACCGGCGCAGGCCGAACCCTTCGCGTTCCGCCACTCATCAAGGTAGACCTCTAAGGCGGTAGAAAGAACAATGTCAACGGAGCTGGAGTGCCTGATCCAGTGATAATCGGCCAAACGCCGCGCTTCATCACTTCCGGTATGAAGCTCTTCGATCTTTGCATCTAAATAGAGGGTAAACTCAGGGTCTTCAGACCATTCACGGGCTTCAGCCAGATGCGCAGCGGCTTTTCGGCAGGAATCCCGATAGAAGGCTT
>Ga0102934_1000278_pt1 | contig 32849 bp, 28 predicted proteins | sample SalPonR2_A_D1_MG_FD_78175 | JGI IMG/M metagenome (GOLD analysis project Ga0102934, IMG submission 78175) | Salt pond soil microbial communities from South San Francisco under conditions of wetland restoration - Salt Pond MetaG R2_A_D1_MG | ecosystem: Environmental > Aquatic > Marine > Intertidal... | reverse complement strand
ACTCCAAGGTCTTCGTGCCATTTTATCATCTTGGGGCCATCTTTGACTAATGCTTCTACAAGCTCTGGTTTGTTGGCGTAATGTCCACCGCCCACGATGTCCAGATAATGTTGAGATGGGCTATCCTCCTGTCTATCAGCTGCTTGGACTCCTCCCTGGGACATGACTGAGTTGGAGTCTCCATTCCTCAGCTTGGTTGCAATTAAGATATCAGCTGGATCCATTCCCTCTTTAACTGCCCAATATGCAGCAATGTTTCCTGCACCACCGCCACCGACAATCAACACGCCAACTTCTTTGTCAACTTGGGTTAGATCAACATCAGAGGGATTATACTTAGGGTAAGCTTCCAGCAGGTCAACTAGCTCCTCAGGCATCATTTCTCCGTCGTTGGGGCCTACCTGAACCTCTCGAAATGCAGACTCTATATAATCTGGATGATATTCGTTAAGAATTTTTTCCCTTTTCTTCCTGGGTAGAGGTTCCACCTCTTTACCAATTCGGTCCTCTCTGGTTTCTTCAACTTTTTTAATGGACTCCCGCATCCTTGGAAGATAAGGGTCTTCTTGATTTTTATTCGATCTCTCTACTCTCATATCTTTTTTGAAGGACCTCCTGTGAAAGACTAGAAATTTCCTCTAAAGCATCGTCAAATTCACCGTTCTCAATTTCGTCAATTCGTTTCGATACGTGCTCAGATTTGGGATGATGATGTTTTCCATGTATCCTCCGAGCCATTTGAGCCACGTGATGATGAGGTATCTCTGCTGGGCAACGCGCCGCACAGATACCACATTGAATGCAATCAAAGGACAAGTTCGCGACTGCTTCTATATTTCCCCGAATCGCCTCGTTGATAAAATCCATCACTTCCAGGTCTTGTGGGCAAGCTTTCGTACAGGTATTACAGGAAACGCATCTAGCAATTTCCGGGTAATTTTCCAACAGCGGATTCCCACCATCACCGATATCCTCAATGTCGTAGGATACACGGCCAGCTGGTGTAAAGGGTAGTTGCATTAAATACATTCCATCTTCGACAGTTTTCTGGCATGCGAGGTCGGCATACAGCTTATAATCGTCCTCCAAACGGTATAGCGTCGCGCATGCGCCACAAAAACCCCCTCGGCAACCTACCCCTCGGATCAATTGATAACCACTGTACTCAATTGCGTCCATCATGGTTAACCCTTTGGGTACCTCGTATTCTTTGCCCATAATATGAATTCTAACAGTCTCTTCAACTCCGTCCGTTTGGGACACACTATCACCTCTTATTCAAAGCTTTGGTCTTAATTGGTATGGTATTGCTTGGATCAATTGCATGTTCTTCAAATCTGCATACATCCGGATTACCATAAGCTACCGCCATCAATTGAGTAATATATAGTATTGGAACTGGCTTGTGAGAAGGGTTCTGTTGTGCATATTCTCTTTGACGGGTATCTAAATTATAATGACACAATGGGCAAGACGTAATAAGTAAGTCGGCACCAGCAGTGTCAGCGCCTTCTGAAATCTTGGCTGCTTGTTTTAGGACGATTTCCTGGTTCTCAACTGTGTTATAAGATCCACAACATTCCGAATGATAAGGATAGTCAACGGGCGTCGCTCCTAGGCTTGTAATTAAGTCATCCAGCACTGTGGGATTATGGGGATCGTCCAAACCAATTTCTTTTGGCCGAGTCAACATACACCCATAATACGGTGCTACCTTCAAATCGTCCAGGGGAGATTGAACGGGTTTGCTGACTTTCTCCCAGCCTAACTCGTCTCTGAGTAACTCGAGATAATGTCTGACAGTAACTTCAACTCGGTAATCCTCTTCTAAATCCATAAAGCTATTAATTTTATCAAGCTTTTCACTATCATTTTGAACCAATCGATTAGCTCGTTTTTCGGTATTATCGCACATCGAGCAGAGAGTATACAGGGTATCGTATCCTTCTTCCTGAGCGTGGACCAGATTTCGTATCGGTGCAACCTGTTTCATTAGGTTATCCGTGGCCAAAGAATACACGGTCCCACAGCAATTCCATCTCTCTAATTCCTTTAGGTGAATCCCTAGTTGCTCCGACGCGTACATTGCCGACTCTTCAAAACCAATTGCAGTATCTTTTAGACTACAACCCGGGTAGTACAATACATCTCGCATGTTATCAACCCGTCTTTTTTCTAAAATTGCTGACCAATGCTATTTCCGGCAGACCGTCAGTATCCAGTTTATTTAGATCAGTTTCGTCAACGTTTCTCCTAAGATTGATCTCTCTAATAGCCTCCATGATTGCAGGAATGTCGTTCCCTTTTGGGCATTCGACTTCACAGCTTAGACAAGATGCGCAAACCCACGGCGACCTCGAAGAGAGTATCCGCTTATCTCCAATTTGAACCCGCCGAATCACCTGATTTGGCAATTCATCCATCTCATCAGTAAAAGGACAGCTGGCGGAACACTTACCGCATTGAAAACACGCGTAGAGGTTCTGTCCACTCAACTCCTCTACTACCGCCACTAAGTCCTGATCAGAATTAGTTATCTTCATAAATCCTCCGCATTTATTCTCAATTCTTATCTTGTTAATTCTTTGATTAAAGTACCTTGATTGTCAAAGAGTTCTACGCCCAAATCCATGCCACCAGTAATGCTATGAGTTGAACAAGCCAAACAAGGATCATACGGTCGGAACCCCATCTCAACCTTGTTTAACACCTTTTCATCGGTTTCCCCATTTTTAATAGCATCCAGTGCTGACTCTCGAATCGATATCGATAGCGCGGCACTGTTACTGGTTGTGGGGACTATCATATTTGCTCCTATCACTATGCCATCCTCATTTAAATCATAACTGTGAATTAATGTACCTCGTGCAGCCTCAATTACCCCGACACCCTCCGTAGGTTCCCCTAGTTCAGCACGGATGGGCCCGTCCGTTAAATTTTTGTCATGAGATAGTTTAACCATACTTTCTGCTGCCTGGATCAGTTCAATTAATCTCGCCCAGTGATAGGCATACGTGCTATGGACAGGAAAATCCCCAAAGAAATTGACAAACTTATCATATTCCTTTTGAGCCAGTTCTGTCTTCATTCCATCTGATACGTTTAGCCTGGCAAGGGGACCCACTCTAAAGATTCCACTGTCGGGTCCAGGGGTGAAGTCGTTCCAACCGATTTCTTTAAGATAGGGAAATTTTACGTAGGTCCAAGGTTCAACTCGTTCCCTAATCATCTCTGTTATTTGCTCATGTGTAACCTTGGCAAACTCTTTACCCTGAGGATCAACGATCTTTATTTTACCGTCGTAAAATGTAACATGTTCTCTTTCATCCACAAGACCCATATAGTATGTATTCAACGCAAGCTTAGGATTGTTTAACAGTTGGCCAAATTTATCTGTATCTAATACTTTACAGTGAAATAGATCCAAGCTTTGTTTGGCAAAGCTTAGAGCCTCCTTAGCGATTTCTTCAAGCTCCTGCTTGTCAGCGTCCGTTACCCCATCCGAAAGCCCTCCAGGAATTCCAGTAACCGGGTGTACTTGATGGCCACCGATTATTTCAATCGCTTCGTGAGCTAACCTCCTCGTTTTTATTACGGCTTGCCCGATGTCTTCACCAAGAGAATTCATGATTCCTACGATATTACGATTCTCCTTTCTCCCGTCGTCGACAAAAAAATCAGGGCCGCTCAAGTAAAATAGGTGTAGCAGGTGGTCAGCAAAAATATAAGAATTGTATAGAAGCTTTCGTAGATTTAAAGCTACATGTGGTGGGGCAACAGAAAACGCGTTATCCAAAGCCTTTGTGGAGGCAAAATGATGTGCCTCAGGACATACACCACAAATCCGTTCTGTAATCCTTGGCATATCCTCGGCGCGTCTTCCTTTGCAGAATTCCTCAAAACCTCTTAATTCAGGTACTTGTAAAACGGCATCTTGAGGAAACCCATCATCGTCTAAGAATATCTGGATTTTCCCATGTCCTTCTAATCTCGTAATAGGATCAATACTAATAGTCTTTTCACTCATGGTTATCTTCGTCCTCCACACGACCTCCGAAAATGGAAGTAGGTAAGGAATAGGTGTAAAAGGAGCCAACTGGATCTGGCAAGTTATTCAGAGTATTCCACTCCTGTTCTAGGGCGGTTCCTTCCTCGCCAATTTGGAGTACTGAGGCTAAACTGTTGAGCATCTCGGTTCCCTGGTCGTTCACATTCTCAGGAGGACCAAAACAACCTTTGCAGGGCTGATTTTTTTCAGGACACGCCGCACCACAGCCACTGCGGGTTGCGGGGCCCATGCAAATAATACCTTGATCCAATAAACACATGTCAGGATCAATTTCCGTATCATGAGGACGATTGATTTTATCTATAGACTTACCCTGCCATTCCCTTGGGCACTCATCACATATAGTCTTTTTACCAGCAATAACTGCATCCTTCTCCGGTAATTCATCGTTTATCAATAATTCTAGGAAATCGCTTGTTAGCTCAGGGGGTGGCGGACAGCCAGGAATCAAGTAATCGACTTTTACCACTTGATTTAGACTCCTAACGCTTTCCTCAAGCTCGGGTAATGTCAATTTCCTATTATTCTTTTTAGTGACCTCGAGGGGTACAGTTTTGTCGGGGTTGTCGGTAGTTGCATTGTTTACATAGACAGTGTCAAATAGTTGTTTGCGGCTGCTCAAGTTTGCCAGTCCCGGGATGCCGCCTTGTGCTGCACAGGACCCATAGGCAACAAGAATTTTCGATTTCTTTCGTAAAAGATTTGCGAGTTCTTCGTTCTCGGAAGTTCTAATTCCTCCGTTAAAAAACGTAATGTCGATTTCATCTTCCGTGTAACCTTTAAGATCCTCGTATTTAAAATCCGTGGCAGCAGGCCAAAACACGATATCGGCATACTTAACTAAGTCAACTATCTTCTCATGTAAACCCAGCAAGGCCACGTCACAGCCTCCACACGAGGAAGCCCAGTACGCCGCAAATTTCTTCTTTTTGTTATTCATTGTTAAATGGCCCCGGTCCAAGCTCTCTTATCTCATTAGTAAAGTCTTCCACCACGCTTGCGAATTTATCTCCCTCTGTCGCTGAAATCCACTCCAATCTGACCCTGTCTGGATTTAACCCGAATTGCTTGAGCACATGTTTAACCAAGGCAACTCGCCTCCATGTCTTATAGTTTCCACTTGTATAATGACAGTCACCGGGATGACATCCACTAATCAGAAGCCCGTCCGCTCCGTCCTTAAATGCTTCCATAATAAAATTTGCATCTATCCTTCCAGAACAATTAACCGTTACAGGTATTAAATTTGACGGATACTGCCTGCGACTTACCCCGGCCAAGTCGGCACCAGCAGAGGAACACCATTTGCACAAAAACCCCACTAGCTTCGGCTCAAAATCCATGTTAATCACCCACGTAGGCTTTGACCATATTATTGACCTGCTCATCAGTCAAATTCTTTAAACTTAATGAGTTTGATGGACAACCAGAAACACACGTACCGCAACCCTCACATAATATTTCGTTTACTTCAGCAACATCTCTCTGGTTAAGCTCAAGGGCCCCGTAAGGACATTGACCAATACATAGGCCACAACCACTACAATGTTCATCGTCGATTTCAGCGACTTGAGGGTCATGTGATAGCGTTGGTTGTGCCAGCAGATCGATGGCCTTAGCTGCAGCACCACTGCCTTGCGATACCGAATCAGGGATATCTTTGGGTGCCTGGCCAGCTCCAGCAAAGAAGACACCGCCACCTAAGCTCTCAACAGGGCGCAGTTTTGGATGAGCTTCCTTGTAAAAGCCATTAGGCCCAAGGTTCAAATTTAATTGTTTGCTGGTTTCTTCTGCTTCTCTTGAGGGCACAATCGACTGAGCGAGTACAACTAAATCCGCATCTATCTCTACCTTCTCACCTATGGTTTGGTCCACACCCTGAACTTGAATTTTGCCCTCGATTTCTTCCAGCTTTGAAACTTTCCCCTTTAAGTATAGTACGCGCTCCTCTTCTTGTACTTTCTGAACAAACTCTTCGTATTCTTTTCCTCCTGCCCGAATGTCGATATAGAACACATATGCGTTGCCATCGGGTACGCTCTCTTTGTACAATAACGCGTGCTTTGCGGTGTACATGCAACAGATCTTGGAACAATAGGAATTGTGATTTTCTGGATCCCTGGAACCTGAACATTGTATAAAGACGATATCCTTTGGGACTTTTCCGTCGGAAGGGCGTCTGATTTCGCCGCGGGTCGGGCCTGTAGCGGATAGCATTCTCTCAAACTGTAAACCATCTATAACGTTTTCATATTTACCAGCACCGTATTCTCCCATATTTGCTATTTCGTAAAGGTCGTATCCAGTAGCCACGATAATTGCACCGACTTCTTCTTCTACAAATTCCGGCTGCTGGTCGTAATTGACCGCGTCCGCATCACAGGCAGCGCTACACTCAGTACAACATAATGGGTTTAACCCTAGACACGCATCCTCGTCAAGAGTATAAGAAGAAGGGATAGCTTGCGAAAACGGTATGTGTATTGCCTTTCTGGTTGATAAACCCTCGTTGAATTCGTCCTCTACTTCTACAGGACACACTTCAACGCAGTCTCCACATAAATTGCAAGCATCTGGATCGACGTAGGTAGGCTTCTTTTCTATAGTCACTTTATAATTTCCAATAAAGCCAGAAACGTTTTTGACTTCACTATAAACCATAAGTTCAATGTTAGGATGACGATCAACCTGGACCATCTTCGGAGTCAATATGCATTGGGAGCAATCCAGGGTTGGGAAAGTTTCTGAGAGTTGGGCCATATGTCCACCGATAGTGGGTTCCTTTTCGACAAGTATAACTTCTTTCCCCGCCTCAGCAACATCCAGCGCCGCCTGGATACCTGATATACCCCCGCCGATAACCAAGCATTTGTTAGAATGATCCATCTCGACGGGTTCTAGTGGTAGATTTCGTTTGACCTTTTCCACGGCCCCTTTGATTATTTTTAGGGCCTTTTCGGTAGGCTTATAGCCATTGCCTCTGTGAACCCACGAACATTGTTCTCGTATATTGGCGATTTCACATCGAAATCTGTTCAGCCCCGCTTCTTCCACAACCTCGCGAAATGTTTCCTCATGCATCGATGGAGAACACGCAGCTACTACAACTCCATTTAAGTCCTCGTCTGTGATTGCATCCTTGATCGTATTTTGTCCAGGATCCGAGCACATGTACTCATAGTTTGTACCAAAAACCACGGAATCTAACGCTAAGACATCTTCTGCCAGGCGTTCTACGTCAACTGAGCCCGCTATATTTTCTCCACAATGACAGACAAACACACCAACTCTGGGTCTCGACGTCATAAAGATCCTCCCGGGTCTAACCCGAAATTAGTTCTTCTCCGTATTCGAACCCACGCTCTAGAGCGGTTTCATTTAAGCTCTCTGTCCCATCCGGCACAGAATCTAACACAGACTCTTTCATCTGTTCTTTGTCAACAACAGAAGTAATTGCCGACAAAGCCCCTAACATAACTACGTTAGCAACTATCTTGTGCCCAACCTCTTCCGCAATACTTGTTGCAGGAATTTTGTACTGTTTGACTCCGGGTGGAGGATCTTTTTCCTCGACCAGATCCTTTTCTAGCAACATCACGCCGCCATCTTGTACGTTATCACTGTACTTCTCGTAAGCTTCTTGAGACATAAGTATTAGAATCTCTGGTGTAGTTATCTGTGGGTAATCGATTTTTTGGTTCTCTATGACGACATCAGCGCTACAAGCTCCACCCCGAGCCTCCGGCCCATAGGATTGAATTAAGACTGCGTCTTTATCAGCAAAAATAGCTGCAGCTTTTCCAGTAATGTTACCAGCCGAGATTATACCTTGCCCGCCAAACCCACCAAATCTTATCTCATTCCTCACTATACCACCTGCTGTAGCAAATTATATCATGAACTTTGATATTAGTTTGATATTAGCAACCAGTGTATTTTTCTTCCATGATTCAGATCAACCCTTGATATGATAATCCTCAACTAGTTACAAAAGTTCCTGTTTCACATGAACTTTTACATCAGTACTTGCTTTCTTACCGAAAAATTTGGCAAAATGTTTTTGATAGCTGAACGTTGATATACAAATGAAACATTTTCATGTTTACTGTGTAAATACAATGAGAACTAAAAACATTGGTTCAATGCACGAAACAGAACTGTTATATCGTTCTCTAAGAGGGGAAAAGCAGGCTTGGGGTGAAATAGCCAAACGGTATAAACGCGCTGTTTACGGTGTAAACCTGGCCCTGTTAAAGGACAGAACAGAAGCGGAGGACGCTACCCAGGAAACATTTATCAAAGCTTGGAACAACCTGGAGAAATATGATATGAATAGAAAATTTTCGACATGGTTGTTCACAATAGGTAGTAACATCTCTAAAAACATAATTAGAAAAAGAGATCGGTGGCGCTTTATCAATAACCTCCCTTTAGTGAAAGGAAAAAACGATCCTCAAACACAAGTTAGGAAAGAAAAGCGAGTAAATGGGATAAGAGAAGCAGTTTTTAGTTTAAGTGCTAAATATCGAGCTCCCCTGATACTTCGTTTTTGGGGTGAGCAGTCCTATCAGGAGATCTCACAGATACTTGATATCCCAGAAGGTACAGTTAAGACCAGACTACATCGAGGAAAAACCAGAGTAAAAGAGTTGTGTAAACAAAAGGGGGTAAAATGAAACCGGATAGTGATTTCGAACCTTCGATAAAAGAAAAGGTCAAAGATGAATGGGAGGAAATCGTTCAATCCGACTCCCGACGCCTACAGAACATCGAAAACCGGGTCATCAGTCAAATCAGTACACGCAATAATTTTAGCCTTCTCTTTTGGATGCACAAACTTAAAGATAAATCATCAGAACTGTACTATCAGTTTACAGTTGTCCAACGTTACGCAATCGTTGCTTCTGTAGTTACTGCCACCATAGTTGGTGTCTTATTGGGATGGTTTATCCTTCCTGCCAGAAATACCCATCAAACGTTAACCCTATTCAGATTCCAGGCAGCCGATGCCGACAGAGTGGAATTGGCCGGAGAGTTTAGCGGGTTTAAGCCAATTGAAATGTCAGACAAAGATGGTGACGGCGTGTGGACGGTTAAACTGAAACTAAAAGAGGGTAAATACGAGTACTACTATCTATTGAACGGAAACGATAAACCCGATAGTTACCCTCGTGCCGATGAAGTCGTAAGGGACTGGGACAATAGCAAAAATGGTATCATCTATATCCGAGAAAATGACAAGGAGGGATCCGGTAACCAAACATCCGCATGAACACTTAATTTTCGTTTTGGGGGTGTCAGTGAGCAGATGAGTAAAAGCAATAGTTTGTTATCACTTAGATTTGCGTTTTGCAGCAGCGATAATTTGGGGATAATTTTTCTTGTGAGTTTTCTTCTAATCCTACTTTTCTTTCTAGGATCAGTCACGTTTAACGCCTCTGCAAACAACGTTCCCCGAGAAAGGAGTGTAAGAACCCAGGTAGAGAGGTTGGATTTTCTGTCCGCTAGGCAGATGAGATCCCTCCCTCACACGATTATTAAAGCCGCCCAGGCTGGCCTGCTGGATTATTCCAGTTCAGTTGGTACAAATACTCTATTGACGGCATTGGTCAACAGTCGGGGCTCAGCTCGTCAAAAGAGCGAGCTAATCCGCCTCTATCAGACCAGTTTAAGCGACAACCTACCTGTTTTTTTGATAACAAGAACCTCAATCAGGTTGCTTCGAAGGCGCGCACCCTTCACCACAGTTTTGTCAACGGTCCGACGGCAGATTCACTTGTTGCGGAGTATAAAGGATTATGTCCAAACAGAAGGGGTGAGCCTGTATCTGACCTATCAGCATAAACACGCTCTAATCGACACATTGGCTGAAACTATAGAAATATTCTTAAGACAACAAAATGGTGGAAGTCAAGAGCCCACTGACAGTAAATTTGTCCAGCTCAAGCAAATCATGCATAACCTAATAAGAGTTAGCGCTCTGCCGGTGTCACTTAGTTCAAATTCCAACGTAAAAGGTGGGGAAAAGTCCACTGACATCAATCCTCAACTCTCGCGATTTTTAAGCAACCAAAGTACAATTGAAACACTGGTGAGAATTGCAGAAGAGTTTAATGCCTAGTCCCAGCGATTCTCACTCGTTTATTGAAAAAGTACGGTTAGCTGTATGTTAAATTTGAGAATAGGGAGTTGGTACTGGTCGGGATTTGTCAAATAAACTTGAATGACCTTGACAAATAACGCCCACTGGAGTGAGAACACAGTTGATTAAAGAGGAGTCATTTGTCCATGTAGTCTTTGGTAGAGCTTGATCATGAGCGAGAAACCGTACGTTTTAGGTAATACCTAAAAGGCTGGCCGAAGCTGGTAAAGCAATACTAGGGCTAAATTCTAACTTAGAACCTTACCTGTCAAACTTTTCTTGCCGATAGTAACTGTGCAAAGTTATTAAAATACGTATTGCGACCAGTCACCTCAAACCGATGTTGGCGGAAAATATTGTCCCAATCTCGTTTTAGATAATCAAAGGCGTATTTACACTCTAGTGCCTTGAATGGAATCTTGAAATAAAATGGAAGTGTTGCAACTTCGAATTTCCCATAATCCAGAATGAGAAGTGTGCCATTTTTCTTTAACGCGTTGTGGGCGTTGTCGAGTAGTTTTAACCTCGACGAGTGAGGTAACCCGTGAAACACAAACGAAGCAAAAACCTTATCAAAGACATTTTCATAAGGGATTGGTTTATCTATTCTTCTCTTCTCGATTTGGACTTTATCGATCCCTTCAAATCTATTATTAAACCTACGGATTGCTGTTTCACCGATCTCCAGGCCAAGAATATAACCTTCCTTGCCCATGTATTTACACATAAATTCAGCATTATAACCAGACCCAGCCCCAAGATCCAATATCTTATCGGATGGCCGGATCTTCATGTCTTCCACGGCCTTTTGGATAAAGTGCTTGTACCTCCCCGCGGTAACGAGGTTTAGCAGGAAACCGTAATGTTTGGCTAATATTCCTTCAATTTCTACTCTAGATTCGGGATAAAGTTTTCCCATCTTTTTGAACCTCGAACTGATTGTATGCTTGATTGTCGGTATATCCAGATCATCATCCTCTATTGGATGATAGCTTCTTATCCCTGTCACTACTACGTACTTGTCAATATCCTTCCATGTTATCTCTTCTCCATCCGTCTTGCCAAACGCATTACTACCGTCTATTCGGGTGATGGCAGTTTCGGTGTAAATTCAGCCCATCACCAAACCTTGCCGTGGAAGCCTTCCAGTACCTTGGGGCGGGGTTCTTGACTTAATCGTCTGTATGGTAATTTGTGGAACCTGCTAATGTGTTTCTATGTAGTCTCTGAAGTTATTGACTACCGTGGCAAATGATTTTGCTGCTTCGGAATCCGGATATCTTTTAACAAAAGGTATGCCATCATCGCCGGTTTTAACGATCCTGTGATCCAGCGGAACGTCACCTAAGAAATTAATCCCCAACTGCTCGGAGGCTTTTCTACCCCCACCAGCTTTAAAGATATCAGTTTTCTTGCCACAGTGGGGGCAAACGAAACCACTCATGTTCTCTACAACACCTATTACGGGGACATCTAATTTTCTCGAAAAATTAACCGCTTTCCTAGAATCTAATAGAGATAGATCCTGTGGTGTAGTTACTATTATGGATCCATCCAATTTCTCAAGGAGTTGGGCAATTGATAATGCCTCATCACCCGTTCCCGGCGGCAGATCAACTATAAGATACTCTAACTCCCCCCAGTTAACGTCGTTTAGAAATTGACGAATCGCTTTCATTTTTAACGGCCCTCGCCAGATAACCGGAGAATCCTCATCCGGTAAGGTAAAGGCCATGGACATTATGCGCAAGTTATCCAGCTTAGCAGGTTCGATTCTGTTTTCGGTTCCGGAAAGCAATTGATCGTCAACGCCCATTATTTTGGGAATATTTGGACCGTGGATATCTGCATCCAGGACGCCAATATTGCTGGTCGATTCCTGAGCTAGCGACGCGGCAAGGTTTGCAGAGACTGTGCTTTTCCCCACTCCACCTTTTCCACTCATGACAATCAAGGCGTGTTTTACGTTTTCTAACCTAATTTTTTGTGCTTGAGCTTGCGCCTGTTTCTGTTTATTGTCTGTATTTTGGTTCATTATGTACCCTCCAATGGAAATGAACGATTCCGTTAGTTCTATTAAACTGAATTTAAATGCTTCCAAACGATTCTATCATATGCACAGGGTAAATCAACTGTTAAATTAATCCTTGTCACGTCTCCACTCATATCCCGGCTCTTCCTCGAGGACTTCTCCCTTTCTTTCTTCCTTCACCGGCTGTATTCCCGCTATTGCAAGAACAATTAGAAAGGCCATAAAAGCCAACACAGCTGCAACCATGGCAACCCCGGGTATATAACCAACTCTTGCACGGTGCAACACAGTAGAAAGCGCTTTGGTTGGGGTGGGATGTAGATTTATTTTCATTATCCAGCTCAAAACGATGGTAACAAAAATCCACAGGTAGATTTTTCTCAAACGAACGGCAATTGCCGATGAAAAGTTAAGTTTATGTTCAGGCTCCCTCAAGTCTTTAGCGAGTACTTTTCTCCACTCCACTCTAGGTAACGACTCATCCGGGTCCAACACATTAGCAATAAAGTTCTCCTCTAGTAATCTTAACCGCGAACGCCAGACCTCATGCATCTGGTATCTATTTGCCTCAAGTACTAATACTGCAAAAGTTAGGGGGATAACCAGCAAGATAAGCGCAGGTGAACGCATCGGAGAAGAGTACGACCATGTAATCATACCCGCTGCCACCACGAGAGACCAATAAGGGGTGGTATCTAGACGGTTGCGCCAGGTGTTAACTCTTTGCACTTCACCACGATATAAGTGAATTAAAATCGTTTCTAGCTCGTCGTCAGATATTTTAGACTCTTCTTCGTTGTTCATTATTCATTCTCTTTCCTCGACCGAACGTTCATCTCTATCTTAAGACTAGCACAGAGCTGTACCCTACGCAAAGTGATTTTTCAACATAGCGATCCCCAGACCAATTACCCCGACAAACATCAAAACCGCAGTGAAAAAAAAGGCAGCCTGGAACGAAAACATTTCGATGATAGCACCTGCTAGAAAAGGAAGGGGCGCCGTTAATGCAATGGCGGTTCCCATTATCCCTCTGTAGGTGGGTCTCTTTTCCGCCGGTGCTAGTTCAAGCAACTGAGTGTTAAACCCGACCTGCCTAGCGTTCATCCCAGATCCAGCCAATATGAAGACAATAGAAAAATAAAGTGGATTCAACGGCGTAATAAAAACTGCTATTAATGGTGTAACTGCGGCCATAAACAAACATATCAAGATAACTAAATTAGCATCATTCGCCGCTATGCGCATCCAAGCCAAATTAGACAGAGCACCACCAACAACTCTAGCTGCAAGGTAAATACCTATAAGACCACTTGCAATTCCTACCTCCTCTTTGAAAAACACGATATAGTAAGGGATGATCATTATATGAAATCCGGCAAGTATTCGAACTAGTAGAAATACCCTAAGCTCTCGGTCCTGGCGTAAGATTTGTAAGATTCCAGGGAAGTAATGCTTAAATCTAGTCCTTTTTGCTCCAACACTTGTTGGCTCTTTAATCATGTAAAAACCAGTTACCCCAATCAACAACGCTAAAGCAGAGAGAAGAAACAAAACTGCGTAATTTCTGGGGAATGCATAAAAGAACGAATCACTTAGAATGTATCTAACCAGGAACCCGCTGGCAAACGCAAGTAAGCTTCCCAGTGCTTGTTTGGTTGCGTAGAACTTAGCTCGACTAGTTCTCTCGATTGTCTTGCCGATAATATCCGTATAAGCGACCCCACCTAACGAGCCTGTCATAGAATAAATTAGAAGTGACGCAAACAAAAGAGACAAGATCATAATCGGCATACTCATTCCAAAAACCATGACGGTGATGCCTATGATAAACCACAAAAGAACTCTGGTATAAATTGCAAAGAACAAAAAAGGCTTTTTCTTAGAGTGTGGCTCAACAAAATTGGCAAACAGGGTCTGCGGCAGGTTACCTGCACTTAGATAAATTGATGGAAGTAAAGCAATTAGAAATTTTGAGTCAGCTATAGAACTGACAAATGCGGGTAGAATTAGGTCTACGTCGGCAAGTCGGATACTTGCGCTCAAAAAAGTGCCGTGTACTAGACCCCCATTAAAGTTTCGTTTTTGTTGATCGTCAGCCATTATCGAAACAGAATTGATTCTCCCTGAATTTCTCAATAACCGTGTAACAATCTCTCAAGCTAGGTCTTCGCCTGGCGAAACAGTAAACGGATAATATATTACTGGACTTATTCCGTGTTGTGTAGGTTATCAGTAACATTTGCGTAGATATTGTTCAGAAATTCCCTTTCTGAATTTCATCAACTGGTGAGTACTCCATCTTTACTTTTAAGCCAAGGATGCATCTGCAGGGCGAAGTCCCTTGAATTTTGGGTAGGCGTAATCTAGGATAATACAGAATATTGACGATACGTCTATAACGAGAAAAAGGTTCTTTTTCTCTTGAATATATGTCCTTAATAACTTTATATTCTTAAACCAGATCGTGATTAATCGTCATTGATTGTCTTGTTGCTCCAAGTTAGATAGATTAAAACGCTCTAAAAAACGTGAGGTATTACATGAAAATTGCAGTAACTTCAACAGGAGACGGCTTAGCTTCAGATGTAGATGGTAGATTCGGCAGATGTAACTACTTCGTTATTGTTGATACCGAAACTATGGAGTTAGAATCCATCGATAATCAAGCTCAGCGGGCGATCGGAGGTGCCGGCGTTGAAGCTGCCCAAACTCTCGCTAGCACTGACACGGAAGCCGTTGTAACTGGTAATGTTGGACCGAATGCTTATAGCGCTTTATCCTCTGCAGGGATCGAAATCTATACAGGAGCTACTGGTAGCGTTAAGAATGCTATTTCCGAGTACAAAGAAGGTAAATTGAGAAAGACTGAAAAATCAACTACCCGCGGAGGGCGGGGCAAAAGAATATAAAAACATTCTAAATTCAGGGTGAAACTATGAAAGTATGTTTTCCAACGAGTGGTCAAGGTGGACTAGCTGACACAATTGGTTTTCACTTCGGTAGGGTACCTACGTACACTATATATGACGACGAAACCGAACAGGTTGAAGTAATTTCTAATGACAGTACTCATAAAGGTGGAAGTGGGCTACCTGCTGATATCTTAGCAGAGGAAGGCATTGAGGTTATGGTTTGTTCTGATATAGGAAGAAAAGCCATCAGGTTATTCGATCAACACTGTATAACCGTCTATGTCGGTGCTTCGGGAACGGTAAGTGAAGCCCTAAGCGACTGGCAACAAGGAAACTTGTCGGTGGCATCGGAGGCGGACGGTTGCCAGGAGCACGCATTTCGTAAAGGTTCTCATAAGCAACACGACCATGACTAAAATCCTCATACAACGTTAGCACTTCCTCGCTGTGTGTTCATGTAAAGGAGTATAATGCAAATTACGATATCCGCTGGAAAAGGGGGAACGGGTAAAACTACAGTAGCTGTCAGCCTTGCACTTGCACTCAAAGACAACTACGCAATTCAATTTTTGGACTGTGATGTCGAGGAACCTGACTCAAAAATATTTCTAAAACCAGAATTACAGTCCGAAGAGTCCGTAAACTTAAAAATTCCTTACGTAAACGACGAGGTATGTACCTATTGTGGTGAGTGTGGGGAAGCTTGCCAGTTTAACGCCATTGCAACGTTTGGCGAAAATACTCTTGTCTATCCCGAATTGTGCCACGGATGTGGGCTGTGTTCTCTAGTTTGCCCGGTCGATGCAATAACTGAAGAGGATCACAAGATTGGAGAATTAAGAAGCGGTACCGCCAATGGTATAGCCTATCATGAGGGTGATTTGACCATTGGCTCGCCAATGGCAACCCCGATTATTAGTGAGCTGAAGAAAAAAATCGATCCAGAGATGATTTCTATTTTAGACTCGCCACCCGGTACTGCATGTCCGGTCATCGAAAGCCTTCACGGCAGTGATTTTGCTCTCTTGGTGACAGAGCCCACCCTGTTCGGATTGCATGACCTAAAGCTTTCTGTCGATGTCGTCAAGGAGCTTAAAATTCCAGTTGGAGTTATAATCAACAGATTTGGGCTAGGCGATAATCGAGTAGAAGAATACTGTGAAACCGAAGATATTCCGGTACTCTTACGCATACCTGACGATAGAACGATTGCAGAACACTATTCAAACGGGATTCCTTTTATTGAGAAGCTGGAAGGATGGAAGGAAAAATTCCTGGAACTATTTCAACAAATAGAAGACGAAGTAGAGTTACAAAGCAAAAAACTAGAAGAAATATCACAGGAGTACAATGAGCAACGGTGCAGTTAAACAATTACTAGTAATTAGCGGCAAAGGCGGGACCGGTAAGACAACTTTGGTCTCCTCCTTTGCCTCACTTGCCAAAGTAAAAGTGCTCTCCGACTGTGACGTGGATGCTGCCGATCTACACTTAATACTGAAGCCGAACCCAAAAGTCGAAGAGGAGTTCTCGGGAGGAAAGATAGCAGTCAAAAACGATGAGCTCTGTACCGATTGCGGAATCTGTAGAGAGTACTGTAGGTACGACGCCATAGACGAGAACTTTAATATCGATGAATTCAGCTGTGAAGGATGTGGAGTTTGCGAATACGTCTGTCCAGAAGATGCAATAACTATGGAAGACGTCCTATCCGGTTATTCCACCGAATCAGAAACAGCTTACGGAGACATGGCTCACGGCGAGCTTGTAGCAGGAGAGGAGACGTCCGGTAAATTGGTTACAAACATCAAACAAAAAGCCCAGCGGATCGCAGAAGAAACCGGAGTAGATCTTATCATCATTGATGGTTCACCGGGAATTGGATGTCCCGTTATAGCCTCCTTAGCGGACGTAGACATTGCCTTGCTGGTGGCGGAACCAACGTTATCCGGATTGAACGATCTAGAACGGGTAATTGAGCTAGTCAATCATTTTGGAATTCAGGCACACATAGTGATCAACAAATATGACATCAATGAAGCCATCACGGCTAGGATCGAGGAGCTAGCAAATAAGTCGAATCTGCCTATCTCAGGAAAGATTCCTTACGACCCCACTGTAACGGATGCGATGATTCATGAAAAGAGTATAGTCGAATATTCTTCGGGCCAAGCCTCTCAAGAGATAAAGGATATCTGGACAAAACTTGAGAAAAGCTTGTCCTGAATGGCAGAATACGTATACGCGGTCACCCTGCCAGCAAGGCCGCAACCTACATCCGGCTTCCAGCTCGTAGCTGTCTGCGATAATAAGACTAGAAAAAATAAAGATATAATTGGCCCATTGGAGTAACTAGTCCACAGTTAGTTTCCTATTAGAATCTAAGTTTAGAGAAAAATGCACAGATTAAGTTACAATCAAGGTCAATCGATTACCATAACTCCCCACTTAACACTTTCCTAGATGGGGTCATGGCTTGATCCCAGAGACTTGAGAAATATCTGGAAAAGGCGCTTGTTACCTTTCTACTATCTTTGATTAACAAATCGACTTCGGTGTTTTTGGTTAAGGAATAATAGGACCAGTTAGTCGAGCCTAGAACAGTTGTCTCCTTGTCTACAATTAACAATTTGCTGTGGGTTGTGTGCTCTAGACTATCAAACCTTACTGTCTCCAGACCTTTGCCAAGCAACCACAGTGTTGTCTCGCGATTTCTCTTGTTGATTTCATCGGACCAGCTGTTTACGTCAAGTAGAACTCTTACCTGAACTCCCCGGCCCGAGGCATCAGCGAGTTTTTGCATTAACTGATTTGATAAACTGTCCTTGAACTGAGGATAGTAAACCATTTTAAAAAGAACAAGATCTATAGACATTTCAGCGTTACCTAGAACTCTCTTCACTACGGAATAATAAGTTCTGGAATCAGCATAGCTTATAAGGGGGATCAGGGTCGGACCATCAGGCAACACAGGAGGTTGGACATTGGTATATGGCTTGTCTTCCCACAGAGACAGAAAAAATCTACTGAAATATTGTCCAGCTTTCCTGTTTTTTAGAACAACGTTGGTCTGGTACGTATCGGCATAAGTGGGATAGTTCCAGTTACTGGAACCAAGAATAACTACTTTTCTATCCACAATGACTAATTTAGAGTGGGTAGTAATCTCTGGATTGTCGAATTTCACCTTTAAACCCCGGTCCCGCAAAGCGCAAGCCGTTTCTTCGTTGGTCGCCGTTATGTCTTTTGACCAGTTACTACTGTCCAGGATAATTGACACCCTCACCCCTCGCTTGGTAGCGGCCTCCAACTCATCGTAAATCATACTCTGAAGCCCCTCAGGATAGTCCGGATAGTGTTGAGCTGTAGCCATCAATACTTGAATGGACCTTTGGGCATTAGTGATTGCAGCGATTAAGTTTGTAAAATACGGTTTGTTGGTGGGTTTATCAAGAAGGGGAATAATCGAGACAGAGTCCGGCCCAGCAGAGGCGTAATGGTTTACCAACAAGGCCAAAAGTAAAACTAACACGACTACGATTGTATCAAGCTTTTTGTTCATGGATGAAGTTATTTTGCAAAGTAGGGAACTATGTTGCAAGTAACTGTTCTCATAGAAGTTGTATTCTAAATCCGAAAGAGACCACCATCGGCGCAGGGAGAAACCAGTACACGAAAAAGCTAAATTGAATCTATGGTAGCAATTTCATCCTCTACCGGCTTGACAATTTCTGGTGAGGGAAAAGATTGTCTGGTTGAAGATTGATTAGAGTAGGTACATGGGATAATCTTGTTTAGAATATGATTAAAACACTAACTGTATTTGGAACTAGGCCCGAAGCAATAAAACTAGCTCCTGTGATCGAAGAATTCTCGTCCAGGTCAACGGTTAAGTCCGTTGTATGCTCTACAGGTCAGCACTTGGAGATGCTTGAGGGAGCCCTAAAGGCATTGGATGTTTCGGTAAATTATGATCTTGGATTAATGAAGGAATCTCAAACCTTATCTGGATTAACAGGTCGGTTACTTACCGCTTTGAGTCCTGTTATCCAACAAGAATCACCGGACATAGTGTTGGTTCAGGGGGATACCACAACGGCATTCGTGGGGGCACTCGTTGGCTTTTATCATAAAATACCTGTCGCTCATGTAGAAGCCGGACTAAGAAGTGGTGACAAGAAAAATCCCTTCCCGGAAGAGCTAAACCGCCGACTAGCAGATACTCTGTCGGATCTGCATTTTGCCCCGACCGAAGGCTCCAAGGTCAATTTGATTAGGGAAGGCTTTCCGCCTGAAAGTATAGCCGTTACCGGGAATACTGTAATTGATTCCCTGATGCACACGGTCAAATCGATTAGACAAGGTAATCTTACTTTAGACATATCGGACGAAATCTTAGATATGCGAAATCAACCAAATAAACTTCTCCTTGTGACTCTTCATAGACGTGAAAGCTTTGATACAGGCATAGCTAATATCTGTAACGCCTTGAAAGATTTAACCGAGATACATAGAAATCTGGTAATCGTTTTCCCTGTCCACTTGAATCCCAAGGTGCGTGAAACCGTTTACAATATTTTACGGGGACTGGATCAAGTTCGATTGCTTGAACCATTGAACTACGTAAATTTTGTAGGGCTGATGATGAAAGCAGACCTGATCATTACTGACTCTGGAGGAATACAAGAAGAGGCTCCGTCGTTGGGTATCCCTGTCCTCGTGGCACGGGATAAAACCGAACGTCCTGAGGCAATTGAGTCAGGAACTGCAAGATTAATAGGGACAAGTACTAACTCAATTATTGAAAAAACCAATCTTTTGCTCGAGAATGAAAAAGTATATCAGGAAATGGCAACCAAGGTTAATCCATTTGGATCGGGAAATGCGGCAAAACGCATCGTTGACGAAATCGAAAGACACTTCCTTGAAGCTAACGGCTAACTATAGCTATTGGAAAAGAAATCGAATATACGTTTGGCAACCTTCTCTGGAATCCTCGGTAAAGACTTAAGCTCTTCCAGGCTGGCCTTCCGTATGCCCTCTACTGAATTGAAGGTATTAAGGAGTTGAGCTTTCCGCTTTGGCCCTACGCCTTTAATAGAATCAAGCGAGGACCTCACAGTACGTTTCTGCCTTAACCTTCGATGATAATCCAGAGCAAACCTGTGAGCCTCGTCTCTAACACGCTGGAGAAGTTTCAATCCGTCAGAACCTCTATCAAAACCAACCGGCGCACCCCTGTAGGGTTCAAAAACCTGTTCGTACTCTTTGGCAAGACTAATAGCAGGTATATTATCCATATTCAACTTTCCCAAAACTTCAACCGCAGAATTGAGTTGACCTTTTCCTCCGTCTATCAGAATCAGATTGGGGAAAGTAGCGAAACTCTGGTCTATTTCCTCGTTCTTTTTGTCAGCATCCATATCTTTTCGACCGTGAATAAATCGTCTTCGGAGGACTTGTTTCAACATTTCATAATCGTCTGGCGCAGTCAATTCTGATATTTTGAACCGTCTGTAGTCAGATGGACTTGGTTTGCCATTCAAAAAAACAACCATTGACCCGACAGCATCTGTGCCTGAAGTGTTGGAAATATCATAACCTTCAATTCTTTTCGGCGGTGTGGCTAAATTCAAACTTTCTTGGAGTGCAAGTAGCCCACCCACAGTTGAATCGTTTGACCTGGTTCCTGTAGGGCGAAAATTAAATTTCGCATTACGCTTTGCCATCTCCAAAATTTCTTTCTTCACCCCTCTTTTAGGAACAATAATATTTACCTTCTCTGACCTGATTTTCTCCAACCAATCTTCAATGGTGGACTTGTCCCTTGGCTCCATTTGAACATAGATTTCCTCCGGAATAATATCCCTACTGGCGTAAAACTTCTTAATAAATTCCCCAATAATACTATTCTTTCGCTCTCCAGAAGGAAATTCCAGTTCGAAGCTATCCTGGCCACTAATCCTACCTCGCCTTACGAAGAAGATCTGAACGATACCCGATCCATCGCGTGTATCCAGGGCCAGAAAGTCCCTGTCCAGCTCATCGTTCAGTCTTACTCTTTGCCGGTTTGCAATTTTCTTTACAGCCTGGATCTTGTCCCGCCACTCTGCTGCTTTTTCATAATCGTGATCACTGGAGGCACTCCCCATTTTGTCTTCCAGCAGATCTATGACTCTCTGGTACCTTCCTTTCAAAATCTCTCTAATCTGATCCACGGACTCCATATACTTCTCCTTAGTTATCTTACCAGCACACGGTGCAGAGCATCTTCCAATGTGATATCGGAGACAGGGACGACGAGGCCCATCATCGTTTGTCCAACTACAATCTTTAATAGAAAAGATTTGTCTTAACGTGTCAAGGGTCCTTCTCATGGCACCTGCATTCGCATAAGGACCAAATACTTCGCTGCTGTCACTTTCCCTGTTCCTGGTTACAACAACCTTAGGGTAATCTTCATCCGTTATTTTGAGGTACGGATAGCGTTTGTTGTCTTTAAGCAGGACGTTGAACCGTGGCCGGTACTCCTTAATTAAATTTTCCTCGAGGATCAAAGCCTCGACCTCGGATTCTGTAACAATATAATCTATGTCATCGGCGTCCTCTCGCAGAAGTTTAGTCTTGAGAGAGGTGGATTTGTTCGGAGAAAAGTAGCTATGGATACGATCCCGTAGGGACGCGGATTTACCTACGTATATTACCTTTCCCTGAGATCTGATAATATACACACCCGACTCTTGGGGGAAATCTTTGATGCTGTCTTTCAGCTGCATTGCGTTAGCAATTCCCTTCGCTTCTCGGTAAATATTTCCTCTAGGACCTGGCCTGTATAGGACTTATCGTTTTCGCTGAGGTCTTCGGGAGTTCCCTCGGCTATAACCTCTCCACCATGAATTCCACCACCAGGGCCAAGATCAATTATCCAATCGGCAGTCTTGATTACGTGTGGATTGTGCTCAATAACAACTATGGTATTGCCCTCGTCCACCAATCTGTGAAGAACGTCAAGTAACTTATTAATGTCCTCTGCGTGAAGACCTGTCGTTGGTTCGTCGAAAAGGTAGATTGTGTTACCTTTTCTAGTCCGGGAGAGTTCTTTTGCTAATTTGATTCTCTGAGCTTCTCCACCCGAAAGTGTCGTCGAGGGTTGGCCAAGCCGTATGTAGCTTAAACCTATGTCTACCAACGTCTGCAACTTGTTTTTTATCTTGGTATGATTGGCAAAAAAATGCAACGCCTCTTCAACCGTCATTTCGAGAACGTCAGCAATAGTTTTACCTCGATAAGTAATCTCTAAGGTTTCTTTATTATATCTTTTACCACTACACTCCTCACAGGGCACAGTAATGTCCGGGAGAAAATGCATTTCTATCTCTTTCTCACCCCGGCCCTTACAGGCTTCGCAGCGACCACCTTTTCTATTAAAGGAAAACCTACCCTTGTCGTACCCTCTGGTTTTGGCTTTTGGTGTATCGGCAAATAGTTGTCTGATATAGCGAAAAACTTTGATGTAAGTAGTCGGGTTGGATCTCGGAGTTCTTCCGATTGGGGACTGATCGATTTCAATAACTCTGTCCAGTTGATCGACCCCTTTGACCGTCTCATGGGCGCCCGGTTTCGCGCCACTGTTATGAAGCTCCCGCTGGAGTGCTTTGGATAGTACGTCGTTAATCAACGTAGATTTTCCTGACCCGGATACCCCGGTTACACAGTTAAATAAACCCAAGGGTATTGCCACATCTATGTTTTTTAAGTTGTGTTCCCGTGCGCCATAAATCCACAGCTTTTTACCGGAGGCCAGCCGCCGTTTCCTTGGAATTGGGATTTCCTTGTCCCCTCGAATGTATTTAGCAGTTAGCGAATCACGAGATTCGAGCAATTTGCTAGGCGGTCCTTCTTCAACTACTTGGCCACCGTTTACACCTGCCCCGGGGCCCAGCTCTACAACCCAGTCAGATTCCATTATTGTCTTCCTGTCATGCTCCACAACTATGACAGTGTTATCCATATCTCGTAAATCTTTCAACGTATCCAGGAGCCTACTTACGTCCCGCTGATGCAAACCCACAGTTGGCTCATCTAACATATATAATACACCAGTAAGTTGAGAACCAATCTGAGTAGCAAGCTTTATTCTATGTGCTTCGCCCCCGGAAAGAGTTCCAGAAACTCTGTCCAATGTGAGGTAGTCAAGTCCCACATCTAAAAGAAAACCAAGTCTCGACTGTACTTCCTCTAAAATATCTTTAGCTATTAACTGCTCGTGCTCGGTCAATTCTAGAGAGTTAAAAAATTCGTAAGCTTTGTCAATTGAGAGCTCGGTTACATCCTTTATGTTTTTACCTTCGATTGTAACAGCAAGGCTTATCTGGTTAAGTCTTCCACCCCCACATTTCGGGCAGGGAAGCTTGGCCATATACTCTTCAATTCTTTTTCTACTGCTGGAAGAACTAGAGTCTTTATATTTCTTCTCTAATGCAGAGACGACACCCTTAAATTTCCTCGTGTGGCGTCTAGTTTGACCATGCCTATTGGTGTATAGAAAACTCACACTATCTTCCGACCCGTGGAGGATTAGGTCGATTCTGTCCTCCGACATTTCGCCAAGAGGTTTACTCATATTTATGTCGTGTTTTTTACAGAAAGCAGATAAAATAGTCTTCCGCCACTTACCGGGATTCTTTCTCCACGGTAAAATGCCTCCTTCATTGATTGAGAGAGATCTATCAAGCACAAGTTCTGGATCAACTTCAGTCTTTCGACCTAAGCCATCACACTCGGAGCAAGCTCCATAAGGGCTATTGAAGGAGAACATTCTTGGAGTAAGTTCGGGAACACTGATTCCACAATCCGGACAAGCACGTTCCTCGCTGAACGCTATTTCTTCACCATTCTTTACCTTAATAAGTACGTTGCCTTCAGCCAGTCCCAATGCCGTCTCTATGGAGTCAGCAACACGGCTTCTCAACTTCTTCTTCATAATTATCCTATCGACCACTACTTCTATATCGTGCTTTACGTACTTCTCGAGGTCGATTCTTTCGCTTAGGTCCGTAATGCGGCCATCTATACGTACTCTTACGTAGCCCTGCTGTCGCAGATTGCTAAACAGGTCCTGATATTCCCCCTTGCGGCCCCGGACGACAGGCGCCAGTACGTATATTTTTGCTCCCTTCTCTAGCTCCATGACCTGATCGATGATATTTTCCGGGGTCTGTTTGGTCAGCTCTTTTCCACAGTTTGGGCAATGTGGCGTACCAATGTGAGCATACAATAACCTAAGGTAATCGTAGACCTCGGTCGCGGTCCCAACTGTCGAACGAGGATTATGACTGGTAGTCTTTTGATCTATTGAAATGGAAGGGGATAAACCTTCGATAAAATCTAAGTCGGGCTTTTCCATCTGCCCTAAGAACCTTCTCGCATATGCAGAGAGGGATTCTAGGTACCTCCGGCGTCCCTCTGCATAAATAGTGTCGAACGCCAATGAAGATTTCCCCGAACCACTTAAGCCAGATATTACCACCAGCTTGTTACGAGGAATATCCAGATCTATATCCTTTAAATTGTGTTCTCTTGCGCCTTTTATTGCTATTTTCTTCATATTCTTAACAAATTATACTTGAGTAAATAACTCCGTAAAAGCCCAATCAACGAGCTCCGTCCAAGATACCGAAACTGCCTTAGTATTCAGCCTCTAGGGAAATATTTTGTACGTCTTCGTCCACGCCCTTTAATGTTTCTAGCATACCCCTCAACCCATACCTAATTATGTTCGCTGGGAAAGGCTCTAACGGTATCTCCTTGCCATCAACTTTTAACTCAAGTTCCCGTTTGCTTCCTCTAATCTGACAATCATCTAATTCCTTGTTCCCGGCCATGATTTCCTCAGCCATCTCTCTACAAGTCGCGTGCCCACAAAGCCCACAATCCAATCCCGGGAGCTTATTCTCCATAGTGGTAGTTTTAATCTCCTGTTGTATGACCTCTAGGATATCCTCTATGTTATCCTGGTATCTAATGAGTGTTGCCTCTTTTCGTTCGATGTCCCCCACGGCTATTTTTGGGAATTTCGTACCCTTGAACCCCTCAGCCAAAATTAAATCACAGTCAGTTATTTCTCCGATTATCTCAGTAGTCTTTTCCAAGTTTAACTCCCCTGGAAGGATAAAATCCGTCTCGATATTGGTGGAAAAAGCCGTCAAGTTTGAACCTGCATTCACGTGCTTCCATGTATCTTTTCCCTCTTGATCAATTGATATTTCAGCAGGTTTATGTTTTACCGTACAAACCCTGTGACCTTCCTTGGTGAGGTCATTAATTAAGCTCACAATAAGCGTCGTCTTTCCTGAACCAGAATATCCGTATATGACAATAGTCGATAACTTTCTCATAATTCACCTTCCTTTCTAACAATGTAAATTGAGTGGTTTGCTCCTTCTTGATCAATCTCTATCAAAGAATACAAGGACAACTTACTCTTCTTCAATCAAACCTGTTCTCACACTCAGTGGGTGTAAGCAAACCAACCAACTCAAGTCTCTTTTGTAAAACCCTGACCAGCACCCAGTTTTCTATTCTCAAATTGATCATACGAGGACTTAAATGTTTCAATAAAAGTGTGGGAATGCTCAGCCTAAGTAAAAATCTAAATCTAATCTAAGACATTTTCAATTGGTATAATGATTATCAAGTTCTGCAACTAGATATTTGCATTCCTTTTTAACTAGGTTGTTTCTTCGTATAATACTGGCAACCTATTCAAGGTTAAGACAACTTCGCCAAGTGGGCTGATTCACGCTAAGAAAACTTGAAAAGGTAGTTGGTCCGTCACTCGAGCTGGAATTCTACAGGTATACAAATTCATCAAATTATCACGGCATGTAGCTGGACAAATTGGGGCCGAGAAGTTTCCTAATCGAGTGTTATTAATTATAATCCTGGCAACTGACCGAGATTGACCAATGAAAACAGTCTTATTTGGTAGACAACTTAGTTCATAGTACATAAATGAGTAGCAATCTCGGCTTTCCTTTGTTGATAGGAATGATGTTAAGAGACAAAATCTTATAGTTAACGTGAAAATTAGAGGTGACCAAAGTGAAAGCAGTATTTCTCTGTGCTGGAAAGGGAACGAGGATGCGTCCAATCAGTTTTTCGGTGCCCAAACATTTGATACCTATTGCTAATAAAGAGTTATTGCGCTACAACGTAGAAAAAATCATTGACGCTGGTATCACTGAGATCGGGTTGGTGGTCTCACCTGAAATGGCATCGCTGTACAAAGAGACTCTAGGCTCCAGCAAATGGGGAGCTTCCATAGATTACATACCTCAAGAGGACCCCAAAGGTCTTGCCCACGCTGTGGCCTGTGCTGAAAAGTACGTCGATGGCGAGGATTTCTTCGTCTACCTTGGAGATAATCTTCTCGAATCCGACCTCAAGTCAATGATCGAGAACTTCCAACGCACCAATGTTGCCGCATCGATTCTACTCGCAGCAGTAGACGACCCCGAGCGCTTTGGAGTTGTCGAACTTGACGGTCAACATATAGCTCGGTTGGTCGAAAAACCTGACAACCCCCCTACAAATCTTGCCATTGTTGGTGCGTATGCATTTACCTCAGAGATTTTTTCGGCCATAGAGAAAATCGACCCTTCGGATAGAGGCGAGCTGGAAATAACCGATGCGATTCAGACCTTGATCGATCTCGATAACCCCGTTACCTACTCCCAGATTTCAGGCTGGTGGCTTGACGTGGGGAGACCGTCAGATGCAATTACTGCAAACAGGATTTTACTCGACGAGTTGAGTGAAGAAATTGCTGGCAAACTGCATCAGGTGGAACTTACTACTAAGAAAAAGATACAAATTGAGCAAACCGTTGAAGCCACCGATAGTAAGATAATAGGGCCCGTTTCTATTGCAGATGGAGTTCATATACAAAACTCCACTATCGGTCCGTATGTTTCCGTGGGGGAAGGTAGTGAGATAAAGCAATCCCACTTAAAGGAATCAATCATAATGAGCGAGGTCAACCTAGAAAAGGTAAACCTAACTCAATCCATAGTTGGTTCTGGTTCAGAGATATTGCTACACAAACAGAAATGCAGATTGTTAGCCGGAAACCAAACCAAGCTTGGCAAGTAATCCGCACTCCCAGTGTATCACCTGAATGCGTGCACTTCTACACCGGGGTCCAGTAAAAGTAAATAAACACTCCCGCCCCTACAGCCAAAGAATGTAATACTAAAAGTCTTGCGGTAATTAAGGGTTCATCCCACTCGAGATTGGGCAATAAGTACTCGTAATCGATTCCAGTTGCTTTTTCAAAGTGGTGGTGAAGGGGGCTTATCTTGAATATTCTTCTCCCGCAGACTTTATAATATGTAACCTGAACTATGACAGATAGGGCATCGAGAAAAAACAAAAAACCCAGAAAGGGTAAGTACAACTCGCTCCTGGTGATCACCGTTACAGCCCCAATAAATCCCCCTAGAGCGAAGGCGCCGGTATCACCCATAAAAACCTTCGCCGGGTGGAAGTTAAACCAAAAAAATACAATCCCCACCGCGATAAACGGTATCAGGGCTGCCAATAGACACGGCGTAACAAACACGGTAAAACCCACAATGGTAACAATAGTTGCACCTATAGCTAGTCCATCCAGACCATCTGTCAAATTTAAGCTGTTCACCGTACCAACTACGATTACCAAAACGATAACATAAAATAGATAAACCGGTAGTACTATTTCATTTATACGAAACGGAATCATTATCTGAACCGGGCTTTCTAAAAGCTCAATCGCAAAATATAGAAATACCACGGACACCACACATTGACCAATTATCTTTTGTATTGCCCCTAGCCCCTTTGACTTGCCAGCCCTAAGGCTAATCAAATCGTCTACAATACCAATGAGGCCGAACCCAAATGTGGAAATCAATATTAACGTGAGATAATTTCTTATCGACGGCACCTGAAACCAGAGATAACATATCGAACATCCAAGTCCAACAAGAATAGCTAAGCCACCCAGAGTTGGAGTACCACTTTTGTGTTGGTGGAGAGTCGGCCCCCAAGTTCTTATATATTGCCCGAGTTTCAGTTTTTTCATCAATCTAATAATGGAGTGGGTAAACAGTAGGGTGATAAAAAGACCAATGATCGAAGCTATGAAGGTGCTAAATATAGTAGCAGAAGACACTTAGTCTCCCCGTGTTATTTGAAGTCTGACAAACGATTTAATCTATAAATTCTTGTTCAAACGCGTATCCGGCTTTGAATATCAACTTCTCTGATAAACTTTCTCCCATCAATTGCATACCGACGGGTAAACTATCGACCTTCCCAGCCGGTATCGACATGGCTGGAATTCCCGCCAAGTTGGGAGGCACACTGAATATGTCAGAAAGGTACATTTCTAGCGGATCCTCTATCTTTTCACCAATCTTGAATGCAGGGGTTGGGGAAGTAGGTGCGGCAATCAAATCTATCTCCTCAAAAGCTTTGTCGAAATCCTGTTTTATCAATCTTCTAGTTTTCTGCGCCTTGCCATAGTATTCATCGTAATATCCGGCGGACAACGCGTAAGTACCAAGAAGAATTCTTCTCTTTACTTCTGGGCCAAACCCTTCATCTCTACTCCTGGAAAACAGTTCTTCAATCGTGTCAACATCCGCTCGACTTGTGTATCTGACTCCATCAAATCTTGCCAAGTTTGCACTGGCTTCAGAACTAGATATGAGATAGTAAGTTGCTATAGCGTACTCCGTGTGAGGAAGGGAAATCTCACGAACTTCAGCATCTAAACCCTCGAAAGTAGCTTTCCACTTGGCTGCTTTCTTCTGAATGCTTGCGTCCAACTCACTGCCAAAATACTCCTTCGGAAAGCCGATTTTTAGCCCTTTGATCCCTTCCCCTATCGCTTTGGTATAATCTGTGGTTTGCTCAACTGCTGACGTCGAATCCATTTCATCCTTTTTGCCAATATAATTGAGTACCAACGCAGCATCGTATACGTCCTTCGTAATTGGCCCTATTTGGTCCAACGAGGATGCAAAAGCAGTTAAACCGTAACGTGATACCATACCGTAGGTTGGCTTCAAACCTACCACGCCACAAAACGCGGCTGGATGCCTTACGGAACCACCGGTGTCTGAACCCAGAGCGTAGATAGCCTCGTCTGTCGCAACCGCAGCTGCAGAGCCACCAGATGATCCTCCTGGCACTCTATCGAAATCGTGAGGGTTCCTTGTAGTTTTGAAACAAGAATTTTCCGTGGACGAACCCATGGCAAATTCATCTAAATTTACTTTCCCGAGAACTGGAGACCCCGCCTCTTTTAGCAACTTAATTACGGTTGCATCATAAACTGAGTCGTAATTCCGTAAAAAGTTCGAGCCACAAGTCGTTTTAAATCCTAGCGTCTGAATATTATCTTTAATCGCTCCAGGTATCCCCTTTAGGGGTTTATCTTTCAGCTCGTTTGACTGTTCCAGTAAAGTTTGTCTATCGGCAACTTGGAGATAGGCGTTCACGTCCCGATCAGCCTGTTCAATTGCCTGAAGCAGCGAGTCGATAAGCTCCTCGACTCTGTCAGGTTCCTCATCCAGTATGTCAATAAGTTCGTGCAGAGTCAATTCGTTTAAATGAATTGGGAGTACCTCCATCAAAGCAAGTTAAAATATTATAACTGGCAGGTGATCCTGTTCAAATTACACTGGCCTAAAAAGAAAACGCGGGGAGGTGAGCCCCGCGTTTTGAAGCAATGTCCTTAATCACAGGTAAATGATTTACACTTCGTGGTATACGTCCTCTAGATTTCCGCTCAAGTAATCATCATACGCGGACATATCGAAATGACCGTGTCCGCTGAAATTAAACACTATCGTTTTCTCTTCGTTGTTTTCCCTAGCCTTAATGGCTTCGTCGATTGTTGCCTTTATAGCATGTGAGGTTTCAGGTGCTGGGATATAGGCTTCGGTATTGGCAAATTCAAGAGCAGCCTCAAATGTATCCGTCTGAGGATAAGCTTTGGGCCTCAGAAGGCCAAGGTCCCTCAATCGAGTGAGAATAGGGGCAACTCCGTGATATCTTAAACCACCGGCGTGGATACCCGCAGGTACGAAGTTGTGACCCAGCGTGTACATGTTCAACATCGGCGTTATTTCCCCACTGTCCGCGTAATCGTAGCGCTCGTCTCCCTTGGACAAAGTAGGACATGCAGTAGGCTCGACAGCAACAATATCAATGTCCTTTCCATCCTCGATTACATCCTTTAGAAATGGTAATATGAGACCTCCAAAGTTACTCCCTCCCCCGACGCATCCAATTAAGACATCCGGCTTAACTCCAGCTTTTTCCAGTTGATCTTTGGTTTCCAAACCAAGGATCGATTGGTGGATCAACACGTGATTTAAGACGCTTCCCAAAGAATATTTCGTATTATCCGAGCTTAGTGCAAGTTCAACTGCTTCACTAATAGCCATTCCCAGCGTCCCACTAGTATCGGGATCCTGCTGTAAAAAGGCCCTACCTGACTCCGTTGTATCCGAAGGACTGGGTACTATTTCCCCGTTCCAAGTTTCGATCATCGATTTCCGAAAGGGTTTCTGGTCATAGCTACACCTGACCATAAAGACCTTGACGTGCATATCAAATTGGGAGGTAGTAAAACTCAACGCACTACCCCACTGTCCCGCCCCCGTCTCCGTAGTCAAAGTAGTGGTACCTTCCTGTTTCGCGTAGTAAGTCTGGGGAAGCGCAGTATTTGGTTTATGGCTTCCTGGTGGTGAAACGCCCTCGTACTTAAAGTATATCTTGGCCGGCGTTTCTAACTTTTGTTCCAAATTCGTGGCCCGTATTAATGGGGTCGGTCTCCATAGCTTGTAAACATCCCGTACGGGTTTGGGTATATCGATAAACATGTCCTGGCTAACTTCGAGTTCAATGGATCGCTTCGGGAAAATCTCCATTAGCTGTTCAGGTGGAATTGGTTCTTTGCTTATCCCGTCAATCGGGGGGTCCAGTGGTTCCTCAAACAACGGTATCGGGTTAAACCATCTTTTGGGTAGCTCTGTTTGATCTAAAAAAATCATCTTTGTGTTCATCGTAAAACCCTCCTCAGGTTAGAATGAATTGAAATTCAAGAAAAAAGTTGTTCTAAATGAATCGGTATTAGCAATAGGCAGAACGCCAAGCTGGTTCCAGTTGTTCTGGAAAAAATGAATAAACCCTTACGGAGGGGTTATCTGTTACGAATGGAAAGGGAATGGAGAGTATAAAAGAATGATTAGGAGTGGATGTTACACTTTCAGACGAGCCAAACCCGACCACCAACATTCATCTGATACATGCAAATCACCTTATATGAATTTAAATGAGTATATCTTATGGAAATAAAATAATCAAGCCAAAATTCGATCCATGCAGATTTAACAGAAACGAAAAACCCTCAGAACTGAGAGCTTGATTTGGTTGAATAAAGCTTGGCTCTAGCTTAGTATATAAGCCAATAACTCAATGGGGCCGTAGCTCAGACTGGGAGAGCGCGTGGTCGGCATCCACGAGGTCACGGGTTCAAGTCCCGTCGGCTCCACCACTCCTTATCTTCCTATACCCGTCGGCGGCAGTTTATCCCACAATTAGCGATGCTTATCAGATTGATTCGGTGAAGTTGCTCTTGCCTGAATCGAGCCCAAGTAGGTTCCCAGAGTGTACCCTATAAGAACTCTTGTATTAACTTTTGATTGATAAACATTTCCGTACCTTGGAAAGTTTACAGCCTGTAGCAAATGTTAAAAATTCTAATGCTCCTTCAGTCTACTATAGAATGATTACTCATTATCAGTTTTTAATATTTTACTTTTTTAATATTTTACTAGAGAGCTCATTTATACGTTCTAATTCTTCAGACATGTCTTTCTTGATACCTTTTCTTATGTGAGCAATAGATTTATACTTTTCTGTCCACTTTGAAAGTATTTGATTTGCCTTTTTTGACCTTTTTCTAGGAGCTCAACTATCCCCTTGTGTAAAGAATTCGAACTATCATATTCTGAGATCGGGAGGTCAAGAACTTTTTTATGTATAACTCTTTCTCCAAAAAGCCCCTTGCTCTGCAAATTTTTCAATAAAGGAAATCGCCTGTGCTCCCTACCCCCACCGCAAGCAGTGGGGTTTTACGGTCACACTTAAGACAGGCGATTTCCAGTAACACCATTTAGTTTGGTCACAAGTAGACCCTTGACTTGATTTGCATAGAGACCCATCCGATTCATCCCAGCAGCGAGCTGCGGAGTATTCTCGGTAACTTTTATAAATACTATGAGCCACGGTGTGTTGGTTGAGCTTTCGAAATGGGGTCTTACGTAAGGAATACGGAAGTCATTGCTTGTCTTTTTTCATATTTCGGAATAATCTTGTATACTAAAATAGCAATAATAACCTTAACTTTAGGTGGTAAAAATATTTGAACTTCTTTTATTTGAGCACGTGATTTAAAGGCATAGAAGAATTTAACATTAACTTATATGTATTTTACGAATAATGAGTTTTAAACACTACAAATGGAAAAATAGATATATTTCGAGCAAAGACGACGTACTTAGTGATTTCTTTATTCCTGCCCTAGCTCACTCTAAATATTATTATCGCATAGCAGGCTATTTTAGCTCTAGTGTT
>Ga0102934_1000276_pt1 | contig 32915 bp, 29 predicted proteins | sample SalPonR2_A_D1_MG_FD_78175 | JGI IMG/M metagenome (GOLD analysis project Ga0102934, IMG submission 78175) | Salt pond soil microbial communities from South San Francisco under conditions of wetland restoration - Salt Pond MetaG R2_A_D1_MG | ecosystem: Environmental > Aquatic > Marine > Intertidal... | reverse complement strand
CGAGCGTGCACCGAGAGTCCCCTGCATTCGCCACCCAAAGCCGCTTCCCCTTGACCAGGCAGGCCACCGCAGTGGTGCCACTGAAGAAGGCGTCGATCCCTACCTCCAAATTGAGCCTCGAATCTACCGTAAGGAAGCTCTCTTTCAGGGTATGAATCATGTTGTCGTCACCTCCCTTTAGGCTCGAGTGTGCTTCCAGAGCGCGTGGGATCTCGTACATGCAGAACTCAGACACTTTATCACCCTGCTCGCCGTGCCCGTCAAAGACGGCGAAGAGGGCCATCCGCTCGTGGCCCGCGAAGGGATAGACGCAGATGCCACGGTCCTGGTTGATCTTGGCGACAAAGGGCCGCGTATCCAGGTAAGACGGCTCAATGCCATGACAGGAAAAGGTTCCCACCTGTCCCTCGCGGAAAGGGAGAGGGACCTTCGGCACGTCACCGATCTCCAATGAGCGAAAGACGCGTTGCTGGACCTGGCTCAGGGGCGTGTGTGGAGGAATGTTGCCCTGCATAGCGAAGGTAAGGCGCCGACGACGGAAGGTTTCACTTGCAGGGGGGGCGGCGACTGCAGGGAAGGCGAGGTCATCCTCCTCTCCCTCTGCTACGGATTGTGAGCCAAAAAAACCCTTGAACCCTTTCTGCGCCACTGAACGGTCTGAGCCTTTTGCCGACCCTATTGCCCTTTCCTCCTCACACACATCTTTGTCCGGTGCGCTGTCTTCATTTCGAACGGAAGCTTCCGCGTATTGACGACGGAAGGCAGCCTCCTCCTCCCCCCCGTTTTCTTCCGCTTCTGCCAAGACACCGCTTACTTCTTCAGACCCTTCAAGTGATTTATCGGTGCTGACCGACGCGCGACTTCGGGATTGGCTGTGCGATGGTGGAAAAGGGGTCTTTGCTTCTTCCTCAACGGAGTGGCGCTCCTGAGCAATCGACTGCCTCAGCCCCGGCAAGGGACAGGAGAGCTGATGGCCCGCTCGTACCTCTTCGCCGCTCTCATCGTCGAACTCCTCCGCCGCCAAAGGAGCTGTCTTGTATTGACTACGATACGGGTTTATATGAAGATATAATACAGGGGGGGATACACGCAGAAGTGAATTGAGTACCGCGATTATGATGACGACTGCAGATGCTCCACCATTGCCACTCTCTTAGATATGCTTAAGCTATAGCTTGTCTCCTACCCGTCCCCTCCCCCTTAACTCACAAATCCATCTCCTCAAGGGAAGACCCATGTATGGCCTCTGTTTCCGCACTCATGAAGATGATGGCCCCCTTCTATTTTTCCTATGGAAATACTGCATGTGTTCAAGAAATCGATTGAGATGTTGATAGACAGAAGCACCCGGCCGCGCAAATACATGACTGTCTCTCTAGTGATTTTTTTCCCTACAGCCAACAGACTTGTATGTGCGCATGGATATTGTACACGCCACGACGAGCGACTTCTCCACGCAGGCCATGTTCTTCCTGCACGACATGGATGTTCGGAACCTTGATCCAAGACCAAACCTGATATGTCTTCTCCGTAACACTACATTTATCAACCATGACAAAACATGTTATCGAAAGGTTATGAAAAATCGAATTGGAAGTGCTTGCTTGTGAACGCGGGGGACGTTTCGGAGTGAGATTTGCTTTTGATGGCATAGGGATGGGGGGCCATAGGACCCGGAATCGGCCCTTCCCTGCCGTGGCTGCCATCTAATCGACGCACTAATACTCGTGCCACAGGTGAGGGCACCAAGAGCAAAGCTCGACTTGTGCTACAATAGTAATGCAGCGAAAATCTAGGCAGCACAAGGACGTGGTGCACCGCAACGCCGCCTGCAAAGCACGGGATGTGGCGTACTTGTTCCCCCGGGGGCCAGGTGGACTGTCCTCGAGAAATTCAAACGGGGACGGACCGGAATTCCGAACCGTTACACGGAGGGGAGGTGTTTTCTGACCTTGTTTCTTTCGATTATACGTTCCCTTTTATTTTTCAGTGGCGGAAGTCGGACGTGAAGGCGACTTAAAAGAAAAAGCGTTCGAAGCGTTTATACCGATAATTAAAGTCTTCCTAAGCACGTCTTTCGAAAAGCAATGGTTCTGATTTCTTTGAACATGTCCTTTGAATGAGAGCTAAAAGACTCTACAAATGCTCGCAAGGAAGTCATCATGCACAGCCAAAAATGGAATGAGATCGGGAAATCGAATAACTTGATTCCAAATCCTTTACATGGTAGCGAGTATGAGTGAAGATTATGATACAACCGATGACACAAAGATGTGTGCGAGTTGAGCCTCAACACCCAGCGATTACACACGACCTCTTTCAAGTGCCCTACATGAGCACACAATCCTTGGAGTTGGAGTCAGCGGCAAGGCGCAGCCGGGAAACATCGAAACCTTTGGAAAAGGATGGAACACCATCATTTTGGCTCAGCTCCTGTTCAAACACCTTACGCTTCATCTCGACCCGCCTTGACAGCTCCGTCAGCAAGCTCTTCTTTTGTGGCAAGCTTATCACACCGTCCTTCACCGCACTCTCCAGCAACTCCACCACTTCTCCGACCACAGCTCCCCCGCTGTCCATGGTCCTCCTCAAGAGATAAGCTGGATCTTTCTTTCGTGTGATTTTTATGGTACTTTTCGCCTGTGGCCAAGGCTCTCCATCAACTTGCATGGGCAAGTCCCGAGTAGTAGTGATGACCGCCTCCCGGCACTGGCAGATCTTCACGGCTTTGCTCAAACCGACCTGGAGCTGCCCCAGGTGCACCACTCCATTGATCGCCACCACCTCCATTAGGCCGTCCTGCATCGAAGACGAGGTCAAAGCCATTGACGACGGCTTCTCCTGCTGCTCTCTCTGACGGTGGGCTTCCTCTTCCGCCTGCGACTGCTGTCGTCTCTGCCTCTCCCGCCGTCGTCGTCGGCGCCGCTGACGCCTGCTTTCGTCCTCACTCCTGTCTCCCTCCTCTGAGGAACAGGAAGAGGAAGAAGCATCGAAAAGACCGTTGCCCGCACTTTCGTCATCTTCCTCTACATTCCAAAGCTTGACACCGCCCCCGTACGACTCAATGTTCAGAAAAATGACACCTTGAACGTGCGCCGGAAGGGTAAGCTCTTTACCGTCTGCTACAATTTTCAGTCGTTCAGGTAGCGAGACGCACGTTCGTCGGAACAAGTCTTGCGCTCCAAGCATCCCATACCAAAGCTTGTTGACTAATCTTGAAAAGAATAATTGAGGTTTCTGTTCTCGCAAATGGTGAAATTTTAACGCCGCCTGCGCGTCCACCCCGATGCCGAAATAGTTGTTGAACGTCACGGTCTTGGCGCGACTTGACCCTTTTCCGGCCGGTGTCAGCTTCATTTCCCATCTGTCCACCACCACCACGTGCGCCCGCTGCACCTGTGCGAGAAACTCGACGATGCTCTGGTTGTTGTAGCCCCCGCCCCATCCCAAAACCCGCGCCATGTCGTTGCCAGTGCCCAGAGGCAGTATGGCGATCGGAGGCCAACACTCGGGATTCAGGTCCTCCAGGACATTCATGATCCATTTCGCAGTCCCGTCGCCCCCACACACAAGAACGCGCAGCCGGGGCAGCTCAAGATAGAGCCGGAGAGCGCGGGCGGGATCCTCGTTGGCTAGATCGATGACTTGGATGGGATTTAGCAGGCGGCGGAGCTGGTGGATTAGATAGGCACCTTGACTGACTCCTGAGCGGCTATTGACAAAGGCCAATAGCGGGGTGCAATCTTCGGGTAAGGGGGAAAAGATGAAGCCTCTGCCGGCAACGCCGGAGCTCCCTCCCGACAAGGCGACGCCGGTCCCGCTGTGCGCGTGCTCCATGCTCGGCAGGCGGACGGGTTGGGCGGGTGTAGTGATCGGCTCTCCATTGGCCGCGTGGCTCGAAGAAAGACGGGGCGTTGCGGCGATCGCGTCCGGGGCGTGTCGGGAGGACTGGGCGGATGACGCCAAGACCCCCTCGGCGTCAGGCAGTGCGTACGGCGTGAGAGGTGGCTGAGAGTCAAGCGCTCGAAGGGGGAGACCGCTTCGCGTCGGTTTACCTTCCTGTGACTTTTCGTGATTTTCAATTTGCTGGCGCTCCCGCTGGTGTGGCAGAAAGCGGATTCGACCCCGACAGGGGGTGTCGGCTGGGGAAATCTCCATAGATTTGACATTTGCGGAGGATGCGTCCGACCCTGCCGCGGCGCTGGTACTCGCCAAGCCTGACATGCCCACCACCCTCTTCCCGTCGCCGGCACGGCTGGAAAGGCTGCCGTTACATGGAACCATGTTGCCCTCCTCGCCGTTCAAATCCAAGCGATGCGGTTTGGGTCGAGCGTCACTGGCCGCGCTGGCATCGGGATTGGCCCCATTTTCACTTAGAGTAAGTGGCGTCGGGTTCGCAGTCGGCTGCAAAGCTGGTTTACCTCCAGCACTTGTGCCGTGATTGCTCAATCCGACAATGCTCTGTTTCGAGCCACGCCGCCGCAGCTTGACCCCACGCGCGTTACCGTCCACAGTATATCCTTTCATATTCTCATCGCCTTCCTGTTGGGTACTAGGTAAATCTTGCCGCGCGCCCTTTTTGATCGCTGCCGCAGATTTGCCGCTGCCACCCGAGATCAGGTGACTTGTCCGTTGGATCACCCCGGACATGTTCTTCATCGCATTCGTGGTGGCCGTGGTCAGCCGCGAGAACGTCCCCAGCTCCGGTACCTCTTGCACGCAGTATGGAGGTATTATAAGCCGCCGGTGTTGACAATTGCGGAGGACCTCCCACCAGTCGGGATTTGTTTCCTCCTTCCCACGGTCCATCATGAAGCTGACAATTTCCCAAAATAACCACACCACTGATGCAACGAGGACCACCACAAGGACGAGCAAAACCTCTGCCTTCACTAAGAAAGGCGAAAGAACATTAAGCTCCTCATCCATGATCTCCAATGCTTTGATTATTAGTTCCCAAGAACCGCGCTCTGGGATGCACGAGGAGCCCTGGGTGAATCAATTGGCCCTCCTTTCCAAGTGGCGTCCGGATCAGGACGACTGCGAAAAGTACCAGACGCGAATATAGGCGAGAACCGTCCGTATTCTCAAAAACATGTTACCCACGACTGGAAGCGTCGACGTCTCTGTGTGGCCATGAGGTGTAGTGATGAACGACATCGTGAGCAGACGATGGGCTTACGCGATGATGCAACTTTCTAATTTGATGTCAAGACAAGGGAAGAAACGCCTCATCGGGTAAAGCGCGTATTACATAGCTTTCATTCAATGAGTTACGTCCTTATGAGAATAACTCGATCGTGCGGGTGCACAGGTGTGCTAAGAAGAGCGCCAAGGCCAGAGGAGGGGAATGTGGGAAGTTCGGGCTCATGGCGCCAATTTCCTGCGTCTCGACATGGTTCCGAATCGGGAAGCCGGGGCGCGAGGAGTCGATCAGGGCACTAGGAAAAATTCATGTGTGAGCATTATGAAAAATTTTTCACGACAAAAAATAATTTAGACCACAGGCTGTCTTGGTACTGCCTTTGTTAATGCGTCCATGTTGTTTCATTGCCTAAATTCAGTGACTGATTGCGAGTCTTGTTAGGGCCCTCTACATAAGGAAAATCTACAAATCTATCAGCTCTGGCCATTTCCGCGTGACATCCAAGCGACTTAATATCTCCCCATCACCATCAGGAGTCCAACTTACGTCCACCGCAAGTACGTTCTTCCCATTCTTTTCCAGAAGAGCCGCCGCGAAGCGCTCCAACGACCCTTCCAGAGCCTCGGCTGATCCCGACCTACGCGGTAGAATATGCTTTCCACCTATATTTCGGCATGCCACCATCAACGTCAAGACAAGTAATTGTTTTCCTGCCATAGAAGAAGCTGCCGAACTCTCCTTGCTCTCGTTGCCCTTCCGCCTCGCCGCCAAGACCATCGCAGCCCTGTCCTCAGGCGTGTTCTCGAAGGCCCATTTCTTCCGCTCCCTCATGGAAGCCTCATTGAAGGCTCGCTCTGCGGCCGCCATATCTTTGAACCTCCCGCTCGTGGCCTGCGCCGCTACCCAGCCTTCGTAGGATCGGAGGAGCTCCAGAGATACGCTAGAGGCCAAGGACGCCAGCCCTGCGCTCGTCGTCGTCTCCGCACGCTCGGCCAGCCGCTGCAACGCCTGCATAAGGCCGCGTTGGTCCCGATCGTACAAGGCTATTTGGTATGTGACCAAATATACGTCCCCCTCTACCCCCCCTTGACCTAACCTCTCCCTCCGCCGTGCCATCTCTGCTTGCGCGATCGCAACCCCCATAAAGCCCCCGAAGACTGCCACGTCCGTCTTGCGAATGGGACGTCCATGCACCAAAACGCGGTCATTGCTTAAAAGATCTCCGTCCTGAATGCGTATCTTGCATGTAAAAAGGAGAGCTTGTGAGAAGAATACGAGAGACGAGGACTGCCTGGATCCACTGGAGTCGGCTATGCCGCGACCGAATGCGACTCTAGAGTGAACTTTCAAAAAATGACCCTTACCTTCGGAATGGCCCGACCAAACTCGAAAGAGAAGCGCGAGTCTGAGGACGACGAAGGCGTGACGCTCCGTTCGATGCGGGAGTTGGAGGGGGGGGGCGGAGGGGGAATATCTGTAGCACGGCCCGCTATTCGCCCGGCTCCGGGAGCAGCCAGTACTTGTGCGCTCTGAGACAGGAAAGGCAAAGAAAGGCCACCGAGTACTGCTGGTAGATTTGCCTTTGGATGTATGACACGCCGTTCTGGGAGGTTCTCGTCATCCATGCAGAAGGTAAAAGTGCCGTCCGACCGTCTTCCACGTATTCTGGATAGTTGTGGGGTAAATACTCTAAGCCCCGAAGTGTACTGCAGGGTGCTGCAACACGCTGCTGCTGTCATGACAAATACGATGATAGGACGAGCTCTAGAGGTACGGCGCCTAGAACATGGGCGGAAGACCGTCATGGTGGAGAGCCCTTTCCGCTCGCTTGAAGGACACATGAAGGCGAGGACAACCTTTGGTGTCAATGAAGTGAATAATAAAAAATAATGTTTGTAACGCAGTCATAACATTCGAATGAGCGTGGAAATTAATAGTGCTTGTTCTCCGAAAGGAGTGAGCACTGCTACTCTGGCAGTCTGCGCGCCAAGAATCGTATCCTGTCGCAGGTAGCCCTGGGGCATAGATTATATTCAAGACAGGGAACACAATTCCTGGAAGACCCTCGCACAGGCCTCCGATGCCTTCTCGCGCACAATGCACCAACCAAATCACCAGCCTGGGCACGCGGCTGTGCAGTCGCCCGGCCCTGCGTGTTGATCGCAGGTTCCTCGTCCTCGCGGCCCCCCTCGACCGTTACTTTCTCCCCAGGCAAATGTTCAAATCGAGGCCAACGGACATCTCCCGTGTCCCAATTACACGGGGGACGGTTGCCAGACTCGCGGGGGTTGGCCGACAGTCACACGATGCAACTTGTAAATGATGGGGAATGTGGTATGGATGGGGCGGGTGCGATCCTTATGTGAGATTGATTCGCGTGGTTGATGCGGGACAGTTGAGACTAACCAGCACATACGGTGTTCTTGAGGTTGAAGAAGTGCAAGTATTCGCGTCGGTTCCTGAGCCAAATTCTACTCTTCACTGTATCGCATGCTTGTTACACCCGCAGTAAAAGCTATGTGTATGAATGGAGACGATGCCGCTTTTTTCCCGCAGAGGCGTACCGTTGATTCCATCATTACGACTGACAATTTACCTTCTATGCACCTCGCGCACAGGGTTGCAATATTAAAACTTGGGAAGATCGATCCTGTTTACGTATAACAAGGCACCAGAGGGCAGTTGTTTGACATATAATGTCTTGGTTTCTGGATCCTGCACCACTGTACGAGACCAGCCAGTATATTACGCGCGACCCTGTCAAGCCCGTGCGATTTGTGCAGGTCTTTCAGGCCATCCCCGCCCTCGAGCCTTTCTACACCGAGTGGGAGAAGCATTTCGATGTTTCTGCGCCGTTCCGCGCCATTCGTGATAGCAAGTGGGTACCCATCATGGCTGTCATTCTTTATTTGTCCTTCCTCGTTGAGGGAAAGAAGTACATCGAGCGGCGAAAGAAGGAAGGCAAGGGGCCTGTGAATCTGGGATATTTCCCCGCCCTTTGGAACGGTTTTCTGGCTCTCTTCTCGATAGCAGGAGCGTTGCGCGTGGTACCGCATTTCTTGTTCCTATTTACGCACAAGGACTTCAAGGAGACTGTTTGCGAAGCCCCTGATGCGGCAGGGTACGGGGACGGGGCGGCAGGGCTGTGGGTCATGCTATTCACCGTCTCTAAGGTCTTTGAGCTCATGGACACTGTCATTCTGGTACTAAAGGGCAAGGACCCAATGTTTCTACACTGGTAAGTCGAGATGGAGCTGGAGGGGCGGAGAAGGAAGATAATTTCTGATTTGACAATGATTTGCTTCGCAGTAGAAATGTACTAAATGTGCTCTCCGTCGACAGGTACCACCACGTGACGGTGCTCCTGTATACCTGGTTTTCATACTCGGCACGCAACCCTGGCTTGTACTTCATTGCCATGAATTACACCGTGCACGCAGTCATGTACTCTTACTATTTCCTGATGGAGCTCCGTCTGTGGCCCAAGTGGCTCAGGTAGGGATGCTTGAACGCCCTGACTTCCTCCCTTTTCGTGTACTTCACCAGCTTGCCCTGTGGCGTTGCTTGGCTAGACGTCTGTGTTCATGTTCTCACAAAAGGTGCGATCTCTCTGTGCCACAGTCCTGTTTTTATCACTCTGATGCAGATCTCGCAGATGCTCGTTGGCGTCGGTGTCACAGCAGCCGCTTATTCGTACCAGGCTGACCCCTCGTGTGCCCTCGTCCGGGACTTGATTCCGTGGTGCGCCGCCATGTACGCCACCTACCTCTACTTTTTTGTCGAGTTTTTCGTGGAGCGATTCCTTGCTGCGTCCACCAAGAGGACTCCTGTGTCGAAGCTTGCTTCTAAGGATATCGGTGCCGCGCCCTCAAATGAAGGGCGCGATAAGAAGAAGACGTGAAAGTATCCTGAAAAGAATAACACGGAGATGAAGGCGGAAGAAAAGATTAGGAATAAACAGTGGAGGGCAAGGTCAACATGTTGACAAGGAAGGAAATAAATTAAAATTGATCACTTGAACTGGTCCATTCCTGCTAAACGCCATTTGCCTACAAGAAGGCCGTGAGTTACTCGAGAGAGCGCTTTTTGATGTATATGAGGAAAGTGGGGGCAATAAGAAGGAACAGTGTTTTGAAGGTGAAAGAGGACTTGAAGGGGGTTCCTACAACATCGCAAGCGAGCAAGCGTTAACTGAGTGTATCAGGAGAAAGGAACGTGTGGGAAGGGACAGCGTAATGTTTGTCTCAGAAGGAGAGAAAAAGTGTGCCATGCCAGCCACGCACACGCCGAAAAAGTATTAAATACAGATATCACTAAGAGTGCAGTATGTCTTGTCTCAAACGCATGCTTTGCGATTGTCCCGCTCCACCACGTCTGAGTAGCTTAACGCGCCACCGAATGTATCCAAGGCACTGCCTATTGTCAAATCCACACGTATTCAAGGAGGTCCTTTTCTTATTATCATCGCAAAAATGCAGGACACGTCCGACCCGTCAAACACCATGCACTGCGTGTGTGTGTGGCACCTTGTTCTTGCCCAACTCAGTCACCCGTACTACGTATCATCTGCTTCGCTGAGGTATCCCTCCTCTGCGTAGTAAGTGACAGTCATGGTTTGAAGCCGAGTATATAATGGCAGGACAGGTTCGAGGATTAAGGACATGAAATTTGATATGCGTCGAGAGTGTATGACATAAGGGCATATTATTGGCAGTCAGACCCGAGATGGGCCTCTGAGAAGATCGGAACGCTTGGGAACGCGAAGGAGCTACCAAGAAAGGGCTCCTGTCTGTTGTACGCAACACACACGACTCTCCGGCAGAAAATAGAGACTATGTCAAGCTTCATTTGCTTGCATACTTGTCGTGTGCTCATGCGATATATTATAGTGCCTGACTGGATTTGAATTTTAGGGAGGGTCCATCCATCGTACAATGCATACAATGCGGCAGGCCCTCTCCTTCGTAGTCCCGGGAGAAGCTAGTTTCCATTCCCAATGCATTGTAATCTTCCTTATTTGATCTTCGAAGGCGGAAATGCCGTGGAGATTTTACCTGCCGTCATGTGTACGAGCACTTCTGTGTTCTCCACGTGATCACATCGGTCACTCATCTTCTTCCATGACCTATCCAGGCGCGACAACATGGCCGCGGATGTCCCTTCCGCGACTGTTTATGTAAACAACGTAAATGAGAAGATTCGAGGGGAGAAACTCATGCAAGGATTGAGGCAACTCTTCAACCCCATGGGGAAAATTCGCAAAATTCATGCCCGAAGATCCCTCAAGCTCCGGGGCCAAGCTTTTGTTGTCTTTGATCGCGTTAACGATGCCCAAAATGCCATCGACAAACTGCAAAACTTTTCGTTTTATGGCAAGCCCTTACGAATGGCCATCACCCAGGAGCCCTCTGACCAGACACTGCGGGCACAAGGGGTGGAGCCCGATCGCAGGCCCGCTCACCCGAAGAAGGGCATGGTGGCTGTGAAACTAGAGAGGACCAAGGGCAGCGGAAGCCGGTCGGTGCCGACAGCAACACCTGTCGCACAGCCCTTCGCTCCATCCGCGACACTCGATGTCCCGCCTCCACCACCGCAGCTCCCTCCAGCACGCGCACACACGAACGGGGGCGCTGACCCGATGGCCTCCACGGGTGAAGGAAGCGGTTTCGTGATCCCCCCGGCCGTTGCGGCGCCTGCCCCACCTTACAACGTGTTATTTTGCGAAGAACTGCCCGCGGAGGCAACCGAGGAAATGCTCGTGGCCTTGTTCAGTCAGTACGCAGGCTTTATGGGCGTGCGCATGGTGGCAGCTCGAGGATGCGCCTTCCTGGACTTCAAGAGTGAGCCGGAGGCAACCGTTGCCCTGCACGGACTGTCAGGCTTCAAGCTGACGGAGGAGCGTCCTTTGAAGCTCTCTTATGCAAGGCAATGAGGGCGGGGGATGGGCGGGAGGGTGAAGAAAGAAAATGGGCCGAGCGACATGTATAGACGCAGACCTGCTACCCTCAATACTTTCGAATACTTTGTTGCTTTGACTTTCATGCTTGCATCTCTTCTCTCCCGCTGTCATCTTCATCGCTACTGCTCTGGCTACTCGGCTCATCCCCCCCCGTCCCCACCGCCGCCGTCTCACAGCGCGCGATGCCCTCCCCTTCCGCGCCGCGTAACACCTCCAACTGCTCCTCTACCAACCTTAGCTGCTCTCCGTACGCGTCGGCCTTTTCTGCGTCCCCGTCCATCTGCTCCATCTTCCGCAGTGCTTGCTGCGCGTGGAGAAGGTGCGCCTTGGCCATTCCCACGTCCGGCTTGCGCTGCCTGGAGTAGGCCACGCCCAGTAGGTACCACACTTCCACGTTCTCGTCGTCCTCGCATTTACAAGCTTCCAATACGCGCACAGCTTCTTTGGCGCACTTTTTATTGTAGGCCTGGCACTCCAATAGGAGCTTTGCAGTCTGTAGCCTGAACATTATGGTTGGTAATTGTAGCCCTCTGATCTCTTGCCCCGCCCCCTCCCCCCCTTCCCCCTCAATTTCGTCGTCCTCCTCCACATCGTCCTGCTGGCAAGCCCCGAGTCGCTTGACCGTTTCTATCATCAACGCGGAAGCCTCTTGTCCTCGCTTCTGGCTTAGGCGCAGGTTAGCGCACGCCTGCGTCACTTCAGGCGACCCCCCTACGTCCAACCGGAGGGCTTCGTCTAAGGCGGCCTGACACCTGGCTTCTGCGTCCTCTTCGAAGCACAAGTCTGTCAAGTAGAGCTCCGCAATCGAGCAATGCGTGCTTACTAGCTGGTTGATGATGGCAAAGGCCTCATCATTCATTCCCTCCCCGCCGACCTCCTCTCCTTCCTTCCTATCTGGTTCCTTCAGACAAGGGTTGATCCGTCGGGCTCCCAGCTCCTCCTGCAACAATTCGGCACCTTTGCTGAAGTGCTGCAACGATTTCCAACCTTCTGAAAGCTGGCCTAAGTACAACCATTTCGTGGCACCCATATCTGGGGCCAATTTCGCACTCCGCTCGAAGAGTGCATATGCCCGCTCCCCGTCCCCTGTATTCAGCAAAAGCTCTCCTAGAGCGTCCATCACGGGCGTTGCATCTGGCGTCGCTTCCAGGGCACGTTCATAGAACCTGGTAAGAGTAGCAAGCGGAAAACACAAGCGCTGAGACGTGTATGAGGGACACCATTGTGAAGATACTACTCCCCAACATCTTGTCTAGTTAGCTTCACGTACTTGACAGCCAGCTCCGGTTGCAATGTAGCCAAGGCGTATTCCGCGCGCTTCATAAGTTCTTCATGCTCGTGAGACGCCATTGTTGGCAATGGTTGCTGGTTTAATGCCTGATCCGCCATGTTGCAAGGCTTGGAGGGGCGTCGCTAGAGGATGTGTGAGTGGCCCACACAATGCTCAAGGATTTGTCCTGTCAAAGCGCCTCGCGGCAGTAGAAACTGTGCGATACGGGATAAATAAACATTCAAATAATGAATAAATATTTAAAAAACAGAGTAAAGTTGGAGTGCGGCATATTCATAGATATTATTGCATTCGTAGTCTCACCCGACAAGAAATGGGAAGAGTAAGGATGAGAGGCACGGCAACGGCCGTAAGGGGGGGGGAGGTCGAGGCGCTTGGTCAAAAACGGTGTTTCATGAGTAATACGTATTTAATTTAAAGTTTAAAGCATGGCTCTAATATTCCCATGGCCTTTAAGTTTAGTTTTTATCGTGAGTGCGGATTGGCGTTTCGTGACCAACATCCAACTTGGTCATCTTTTCCCAGTTCGCGCTCTTTTTTTTTCCTCCGTACTTTTCTTTTTCTTGTCACTGCGACCCAGTATACTTTTGGTACTGCGCACAGAAAGCGGTGTTGGGCGAGAGCGTGACGGTTTCACCCAGCCTTTCCGCACCTCTTGTTCGCGCTCCTTGGTCCGATCTATTTCGATGAAACGCTCGAATGCGTCACCTGTTGGAGCTCTTGCTAAACCAAAGCGCGAAAGAAACATGCGCCGGTTGTATTGCTTCTTATGCGCTGCAAGCGCAGCGTCACGCTCTTTCCGGTAGCGCAGAATCCAAGCATGATTGCTGTACTTGTCCATGTCTGCGAGAAAATCAGGGCACAGGTGAAAGGCAGAGAGGGTGAGCATGAGGCCCGCCGACTTGCCTGCGCTCACAGGGCACAGTTACTCCACGCATGACCCTCTTATCTATAAATGTCTGGTTGAGACAGCACTTACACTCCTGCTCGCCATCGTCCCCCGTGCGGGCCAAAAGGTCTTGGAACTGCGGGGAAGAAAAGCCTTGCCATGGGCCGTCCTGGTAGTCTTTGCCTAGCGCCCACTTTTTCAGATTCGTGGATGACGTCATACCTGAAATACTTTTGCCCGTATTGCTGGGAGGGCATGGGCGAGAAAAAGGGGGGTAGAAGAAATAAGGTGAGGAGTATGGCGGTCGACGTCCTTATCCTCCAGCCCGCCGACAATGAAACCAGTAAGCCTGCTTTACAAGATCACGCAAACTTTCGAACCCGCATCCAATGTAGTCAAATTCGAAAGGCGATAAGAGACGTACAGGTTGTAGAAAAACGGCGTTGCAGGACTCGGGGACGCTTCTTCGCGGAAGCGTCGTGGCAATTTGTTATCCGGTGGGGGCTCCGAGGCTTCTGCCAAACTCTTCAAAAATCTCTCTTTCTTCTCGCTGTCCACTTTGACCTTCCAAAATTTGATACCCAGCTGCTGTTCCACGTAGCGCAACTCTGCGAGCTGCGCATCCCGCTCTATCTTGGGTATATTCGGGGAGTAGAGGTACCACAGTGGGGAGGAGTATTTCTTCCCTCGTGGTGTGACGGGTGTTTTGCTCTGTAGGTAGGCGCGATACCTGGGTGGGCGCAGGAGGAAGAAATGTGAAGTAATTTTGAAGCAAGTCATAGGAGAGTGCCATCGGTGCTTTCTGTGCTCTCGTCGATGCAAAAACCAGTTGGGGTAAAGCAGCTCTCAAACTCCAGAATCGATAAGAGAATATAAGATCAAGAATCTCATCGATAGCCGCACTTTTACTTGTGCACTTACTGTGCCGGACTGAGATCTCCTTCACCGCCCAAGAAATCAAAGTCGATGCGGTAGTCCCCCAGCCCCAGGCCTCCCTGGACGAGAGTGGTGGACAACACAATCAACGCCAGTAGGTGCAGCGTTGTTCGTATCTGCACTCTGCCCGGTTGCTTCCTTTTTGGACGGAGAAGCATGGTGGAGAACAACAGGGAAATCTTGATGGGTTGCAGTGCAAGGAGCTACGTCGTAGCACTCAAATTTCCTGTGCGTCGGAGTGTTGCCACCGCAACGTGATCAAAAAGAGCACTAAATAAGAATCAAACCCCCATGGTCAACGTCGACGCATGCTCGTGCCCGACAAGTCAGGCCAAGCTCCCTTGCTGCTCGACGTGTTGCGGGACCTGTCTTTAATCGATCTTCTCGTTGTGTGACTTTTTGCTCGTCCCCTGCAGGCGAGCGCCTCAACCACTAACCCTCCCTCGCCCAGCCCCTCCCCTCCTTTCTTTTTCGATCGCATGGAAGCCGTGCCGGAGCACCCTCGCTTTCGCTCCTCCCTTCAGGGTTTTATTTTGATTGGCATGTTGCCTGTGGTTTCACCTCTCTGCTTGATCCCACTGGGTTGTGGAAGGGGCAGCTTGTGACAGAAGGAGGCTCTCCATCCTACAAGTTGCTTCCATCAGCCTGCTTTCCCTCAGTGCCTCGCAGCCGCCACGGCCACCTATATTTTCCTTACCACATTCAAAAGCATGGCAAAGCTTCGATGTCGATGGCTTTGAGAATGGGGCACCCTTTGTGCCAAACGTTTGGCCCCCAAAGTGCTCTTGGACGTGGAAGAGTATCATTCCGCCCGTGTTCTCTGTGGTCTTAGTATCAACTGCCAAATTCACTCTTGCAGGCCTACGTACACTCTCTAGGCCAATCGCAGCAGCAGTGACAGCAGCCGCAGCAGTATGGCGGACGGGATTGATGCCGCCCGCGCGCGCATGATAGCAAAGCGCTTTGGGGGAGCCGAGAACGTGAGAACAGGAGGCAAGGGGACGGTGCGACGGAAGCGTAAGGCGCAGCACAAGACTTCTTCGACTGCGGACGACAAGAAACTCGGTGCAACGCTTAAGAAGCTGGGTGTGACAAACATCCCGGGCATAGAGGAGGCGAACATGTTTAAGAATACCGGGGAGGTCATCCATTTCAGAAACCCTAAGGGTGAGATGGCTGGGCGGGATGATTCGGATCGAGCACGCTCGAAAATAATGATAGATAACTGGTGGCTGAAGGGGCCAGATCTGTATCTCGTTGTCAGAGCTTGTTCCCTGAAACGAGAGAGAAGAGGAGCGAATCCGGTCGCTCATCTCTCCATCCTGTCCATAACACAGTGCAAGCGTCTATCCAGGCCAAGACATACGTCATCAGCGGTGCCGCAGAGACAAAAAGCATCCAAGACCTTCTTCCAGGTATCATCCAACAGTTGGGAGGTGAAAATATTCAGGCTTTGAGCAAGCAACTGGGTGAGCTCGCCAAGGGTGGGGGTCTGGACCCGGCACTGGCGGGCATGGAGGAGGGAGAGAATGAAGAGGACGATGATGATGCGGTTCCCGACTTGGTCGAGAATTTTGAGGTGAGTTGTGAATATGTGCTATTATGCCGTGGGTGTGGCTTGACGTCATCAAGCACGGCCGTTACCTGAACGTTGCTGACAAGTATTACTTTCCCCCTTAACAGGCCGTCTCGACGTAAGAGGGTTTTATGATCGCTCCTCAACGCCAATCTTCTTCTTCTCTACTTCCTCACTTGCTATGCAGTCCAAGGGAGTAGAAAGGTAGATCAAAGTCCGAGAAAGGGCAGGTTTTCTGAGGGCTGAATCTTTCATTTCTGAGGGCCTGATATGTGGGTCGAGCGGGGAGTGCGCCGTTCACGTTCATTGCTCTCGTCAATCGTGAAACCATCTTTTAAAATATGCATGCAACTTCATTTGGTGGAGAAGAGAGCATGGTGCGTAGAGGCATTAGCTTTCCGTCGTTGGAATCAGAGTGGGGGAACCGACCAGACAAAATAGACTTAAGGCACGCTGGCAACGATGAGACCAGGCGGAGATTCAGAAAGAAAGAACTCTTACAACTTAATTGAGCCATGGTAGGCTATTGTTGTAATATTTGTTTGACTCTTGTTCTAAAGGAATATCATGTGCGGGAAAACGTCCTCGAGGGGGGAGGTTTCGAGTATGGCCGCACGTCTTTCTCTGTAGATTTTATCATCTACTGCGACACTTACGGTGCCTGATACTGAATCATCGGAATTTAAACCTTACATCTGTCACGTTCGGCATGGTTTCTTCGTTCTGGTCTTCACTCCGCTGCTTTTCCAGCTCGGGGCATCTTTCTGGTGTATAGAGCAGGGCAATGACATGACATGGTTTCTATTGTTTCCCGCCAGGTTTGACCGAAGTAAGGCTCATACTTACTGTGCATTCTCATCATCGTCGTACTAGATAGGGCGGTTGGGCATGGTAAGTCGGTACCTGATGCCAGTAAAGGAACGCCAGGAGATCGCCGCAAACACAAGTTCTCTAATTTTTTATCTCCTCCTCCTCTCCGCACTTCAGTCTTTTGCTGTCCCTGCAGCAAGCATGTCGTCAACGCCTGCAGCCCCTGCTGCTGACAACAGTGTGATCACTCTGCGCGGGTCTACGGACATAGTGGTTGAATTCTTCGAGCACGCCATCACCTGCATTCTCTATCAGCGCGGCATATACCCTCCTGAGGACTTCGAACGCAAGACCAAGTATGGCCTTGCGTTACACGTCGCCAGAGAGGAGGGCTTAGTAACGTACTTAAAAAATGTACTTGAACAACTTCGGCAGTGGCTGACCTCCAGCAACGTGCAAAAGCTGGTGGTTGTCGTGACGGGCATGGAGTCGCAGGCCGTGCTCGAACGGTGGGTCTTCAGTGTCGATACCGCCCAGGAGGCAGCGACGAATCCACAAGGGTACCAGGCCCAAAAATCACAAAAGGAGATCACGAGTGAAATCGCGGCGATCATCCGACAAATAACCTGCTCCGTGTCGTTCATGCCCTTGCTCGCTGAGCGCTGCTCGTTCGACCTGCTCGTGTATACGGACAAGGACGTGTTGGTGCCTGCCACCTGGGAGGATTCGGACCCGCGGCTCATCCAGCAAGCCGAGGAGGTCCGCTTGCGTTCGGTGAACACCAAGGTGCACAAGGTGGATACTATGGTGGCGTATCGCATGGAACCAGCGGGGCAGGGCTGAGGAATGGGAGCCGGAAAAAGCTTCCAAAAAGTACAAAAATCATACCTTAAGGGTTGCTGTCGTGGCTGCTGATTATGAAATACATGAAGTCTCACTGTATTGCAAGAGTTTGGTCGGTAGATGAGAAACGCGACAGCAAAAAATATGTACAAAGGGATCAGGAAGGCGAGGCTAACGAGGTAAGCTTCGAGGGTCTAGGTGCACGTTTAGGAATTTTTGTCGCGAAGGAAGGAGTGAGTTTTGAGGTTTAAGTCAAAGTTTCAGAGACATCAGTTACCCTTGTGCTTACGAAACGTATGTGAGCATGCATTTTTTCTTTTTCTGCCAGGAAGAGTGGGCAAATGATACATATATTGTCGAAATGTTGGTGGTACATTCGTTCAAAAAGCTCGCCGTGATGTTTGACTTTAGCTCCAATCCTGCGGGTGACCCGCGGCAAATAGCGGCCCCCGTATCCCCTCGTGACAACTTAGCCCTTCTCCCTCGTCTCCCGGGGTGAGTCTCGAGCTTCTTCCAACACGTCCTTTAAGATCATCACGAAGCGCCACACGTCCACAAAGCGTGTGTATAAGGGGGAAGGTGCAACGCGGATGACGTTGGGATGCCGCACATCGCCCATGACCCCACGGGCCTCAAGCGCCTCCAGGACCTGTGCAGCCTCCAGCCTCTCCACCTTGAACGTCAGGGACAGCTGGCACCCCCTTTCTTCGGACGCCGCTGGCGTAATGATCTGCACTGTGTCTGACAACGTTTGCTCGAGCAAGAGCTGCAGGTATCCTGTCAGGAGGACGGACTTCTTCCGCAACGCAGGCATCCCCCCGGCGGCCTTGAAGAGTCTGAGGGCGCTTTCCAAGCATGCGAGCATCAGCGGGGAGGGAGTCGAGAGCTGGAAACCCAGGGCACCGGGAGCGGGCTCAAACATGGCTTCATTGAACGTAAAGCGCGCGGCTTTGGCTTGCCCCCACCACCCAGCCAGGCGCGGCAGAGGTGGCGTTCTCTTTGTATGTTTCTCGTGGACATACACCCCCCCTACTGCTCCAGGCCCCGCGCACATGTACTTGTAATGGCACCAACATGCGAAATCAACACCCCACTCATGGAGATGTAACTCAACGTTTCCGATCGCATGGGCCAAGTCAAAGCCAACCAGGATTCCTTGAGCGTGGGCTGCCGCCGTGATTCCCGACATGTCAAAACATTGTCCAGAGGCGAAATGCAAGCCACTGAGGAAGAGGAGAGCGGTATCTTTTCCATGATCTTTGAGAAAGGTAATAATGTCAGATGCCCGCCAAGTGGACTCGCCAGGCCGGCGTCGGATAATGAGAAGGAAGTCGTCCTCATCTTCATGTTCGCCATCTCCCTTGTTTTTTCCACGCGCTTGTTCTTTTTCGTTAGCTTGCCGATATACAAGCGCAAGATGGGACCGCAACACCTGGATGTCCGAGGGAAAGGCATTCTCCTCCACAATTATTTTGCGTCGAATTGGGGTGGGGCGGTAGAATGTAGCAAGCATAAGGTGGATGTTGAGGCTCAGGCTGTTCATGGCCACAACTTCATGTGAATCCTTTGCTCCAATTATTGATGCCAATTCATCAAGAACTGATTCATCTACATTGGCGAAAGGCTTGCGCCCCCGAAACCAAGAAGTCACACCCTCTTGTCCCCATTTATTTAAGACCTCCCCGACGTCGTCTCGGAGACGCCGGGGTTGAAGCCCCAAGCTGTTAGTACACAAATAGATTGCAGAGCCGTTCAAAGGGATGATAAACTGGCTTCTGAAACAGATGTTTCTCTCATCTAAAGCGTTTGCCAGGCTTTTGTCGGCCAGATTGTGAATCCCAACCTCCTGCTGCAACTTGGCCAAATCACGCTCGTACGTCCTCGTGACCTCCATCAAGGATTCTTTCCGATGTCCCTGGTTCAACGAGCTCTGTAAGATACGGTCAACATGTATCTTACAATATGCTGCTTTCTAGGGAGGAACCAAAAAGAAGTTTTTGCGGCGTAAGGTTGGACGTCGCATTTGGTAACCCGGTAACCTCCCCTGGGATTGGGTCGTAGCTACCCTCCCAGAAGTAACGGGTTCAAGCGGCTGGGCAACTGAGAACGTAAACTTGTCTCATCCTCCCGCTATATGATACAGTTTCCGACTACTGCGGCCACATCTGCTTGTTGGATGTCGATATCGTGCCCGTTTCCCTTTTATCTGGCCCTTACTGTCGTTGTTTTGACGCTGAGGTGAGTTGAACAGGCATCTCTGCCCTACTAGCTAGGGCCTCCATGAATTCCCATTCTCATGTTCTTAGTTTCCTTTTGCCGATTTGTTTCACGCAAACGCTGTGATTAATTATGCACTAGGTCTAGCTGCGTGGCAGCTTTTTGTTTTCCATCCCGACTGTCGGTTCGCACCTCAAAGAGCTATATCCGGAGCCGCCAAAACAGTGTTGTCATGTCTATCTCACCGCATATAAAGGGAATATGTTTTGACATGGACGGCACCCTCACTAATAGTGATGATTTACACTTTGAAACTTACCGAGATACTCTTTTGAAATTTGCCCCCGAGTACAATGACGGCCGCCCTCTGGAGCGCGCCTTCTACGACCAAAAACTCTCTGGGAGCGCGAATGAAATCATTGTCCCCATGCTCCTTCCTCACTGGCCCCAAGACCGCATGGAGGAGCTATGGCTTGCCAAGGAAGCATTGTACCGAGAACGATCGGCAAACATCTCTCCTCTGCCCGGAGTAATTCGCTTGCTGGACTGGTGCACGGAAAATAAGATCGGATATGTACTCGTCACCAATGCCCCGCGCGTCGAGTGCCTTCATACCCTCCACTCTTTGAAGCTCAAGGATCGATTCCATGACAGTAAAATAATAATTGGACAAGAAATGGCGAGGCCAAAACCGTTTCCTGACGCTTACAATGAAGGCTTGCGCCGCTTGGGTCTCGCCGCAAAGGAGTGCATTGCCTTCGAAGATTCTTTCAGCGGTCTGGCCTCGGCTGTCGCGGCCCGAATTCCAACCGTTGCGGTGTTGACGAGTCGTTCCGAAGCAGAGATGATCGACCGAGGAGCATTCATGTCGGTGAAGGATTTTGATGAGCCGAGTTTGTGGGCTCTCTTAGAGGCCAAGAATTAGTCACTGAAATGATTGATTGTGCATCTGAAAGGAATAAAGATCACCGAATCATCATGCATGGCTTCTCGCGGGGGATGAAATACGCTACAAAGAAAATGACGCTAAGTCGAGTCCCGCTTTTCTTGCACACCCGTTCTGTGTATCTGTTTTCTTTTCCATGCTCTTCATCCCCAGCCCAATGACACACTCAACGCCCCTCTTCTTCCAGTATCACAAGCAAAATAAAGGTATTCCGGTTGACGTCTCGACGTTTTTCCTCCCCGTTCTACCCCTGTGCTCCGCTTGCCCGCCAGCGACGTGTAGTTTCCTAATGCCTGCGCGCCACCTCCATGTTCCCCCTTCCAGCCTCTTCTGTGGGATTATAATGCATTTTTCAAAAGACCATGACATGATTTCAGCCTCACCATTTTATTACACATTCAAAGCACTCTCAACCAATGAGGACTTGGTGGTTGTTTAACTGGCACTTACAGAAAAGACCCTGTCCGTCGCCGAAGGGGGAGATGTGCCCGGAGGTGATCTGCTCAATGGGGCCCTGGCCCGTCAACAGCTCTTGCACCCACTGTCCGATGATGGCGACCTTCAAAAAACATCGAGCGCGTAAGCAATGGTCCAGCTCATTCAATTCTTTCCCCCACCCCTTCCCACAGCATTCTAAATCTCAACAAGCTCCATCCTTGTCTTACCATCGCAAGTCGCCCATTTTTAAGCTCCTTGAGCTGGACGGCGGCCATTTCGGCCTCGCCCTCGGGCTTGAAGGCCTCACCGAAGCGTCCCAACTGACCGGGCGCCAGCTCGGGGTCCTGCTTCCCGCTCGTCACCTCGATCAAAGTGATGGCTATGACGATCTGGAGGATTGCCAAGGGACGCTCGGACAGGAGCTGTCCGAGTGCTCCCAGGGGCCGGGGATTGCTGAAAACGTCGTCGGGGAGGTGGGTGTAGGACTGCACCAGGGTGCCCAGGCAGGCGAGCATCGCCACTCGGCCGTGCTTGAGCTCGACTTGCCGGTACTTGTACAGGGATTGTTCATCCTTGGAGAAGCCCAGGGGATCGAACAGACCGCCCGTCTCGACGTCAATCCCGATCATGTCCGATGCCGACATCCTCAGAGCGCTGCTGCTTCGTCGCCCAGCGGAGAGCGTGGCATGAGGCACCTAGCCAGACGCGGAGCGGGAGAGTGTCAACATGTGATTACCACCATGCAGTATAGTAGCAGAGCAATCTAGAACAATCCAGGCGCAAGACAGGGGGCGAACCGAACAAAATAATAGAAACAAGTCTAAAGGCTCAAAAGAGCACGATCTGTCTTCTCGAGCACTTACGAAAGCAGAGGCTGTGGCGAGGACACCAGTAAGGACTGCGAGGAACTTCATGTTGGCTTACGAAGGAAAGAAGATGTCCTGTTTGAAATGTACAGATCGACTTTACACGACATTCATCGCTTGCTTTGATAAAGGAATAAGGGTCAGGGGGTAGCCATGGGATCTGCCCTACGCGGAGGCGGCAACAGCAAGCAGGAAGACGAGCGCTAACGCGCAACAATAAAATGGCTATGTCTTACATTTTGGGCGACAAAAAATGGAAGTAACAAGATTAATGAAGATATAGAAGGGTGCAAGTCAGTGGAGAGAGTCTTTTTGAGACAAAGTTGAGAAGAGACAACGAAGGGAGTGCGAAGCGGGCGAGAAGAGCGGTTTGGATGCACCTCAAGCAATCCCACCCTCCGCAAACACAGATCTGCGATTTAAGTTCAAGACCCCAAATGCCTCATGTCCGTTGCATTTTTGGCGGACAAAGCAGCTCACTTGATATACAAAGCTGTTGCTCTCCTTGTCGCAAAGTTGGCAGTGCCTCAGTTATGCTCAGCTGGAAGGCCCCACTCCAACGGGTTCCGACAAAAAGATACGCCTTCAACTAGGAGGCCGGAACGAGAAAGTATGTGACCTGCACACTACATGGCGGGCTGCCTTCTTCCCATTGAAAAGAAAAATAAGTTGCAAATTCAAAACCGATTCTGTAAGATTTGATTTCAGCACATCACTTGCTGACTAGAAAGGTCACAAATACGCGACACTTACGCAGAAAACATAGTTCTTATGCCTTCAATCGAAGATACCTCCCCATTACGGCATGTTACTCGTTTCTATAAACAAATAATTCACATCCCTGGTGCTTGCAGCTTCTGTTTTCACATCTTCTCCTCGCTCTCTTATCGAATGGCATTAGACGTGAACTGGAGAAATCTCTTCCTATAGTCTTGCGGGGGAATGACGGAAAAGTCTTGCTTACCCACGTGATAGACACTCTTCATCAAATATTCGCCACGCTTTCGCGAGTCAAATGGCACCAGCAAGTCTATAATCCCGAAGAACAGAATTTGATCGGGCTCTCCGTCGAGTTGATCTTGCAAGGTCCGGTAGGCGCGTATCCCTTGTCGGGCATTCAGTGTGGTGGCAGCGGTTGGTGACGGGCTATTAAACCCACGACTGCCCCTGGACCGCCACCCGACACCGCCATAGATACTTGATGGACCCGTCTGCTTATCAAGCAATGACAGCGAGTCTTTCTTGTCAAATCGATGGTGACTGTAAGCCCAGTGGCAGAATTCCGTGAAGCCAAAGTTCTTTCGAAAGAACGGGTACTGCTTCCTAACACTCAGGAAATCGGCGTACATCTTCTCCAGGCCCTCCCTTTGCTGCTCGATCCATATATCTTCTGGAATACCTCTGTCGACATAGTGCACGCCCACGAGAAACGAATAATCGATAATGTCGTTTCGCGCCAAAAACTGAGTGTCGATCGCAATCTGCGTCTTGAGTCTCTCAGCCAGCTCCGGTCCAACATGAATCGTGCGTCCTAGTTCCAGGAAATCCTTGTCCTTCATAACGACCCCGGGAGAGCATCTCGCACGTGCTCCGACAGTACGTTCGTAGGTGGAGCCCTTCAAGTCAAAGCGCTCGTGGATACCATGGGAGGTGGTGAAGATGTTCTCGATGACTATCAGGTCCCATTTCTCCGCGTTGAGTTTCAGCCGATACAGCCCCAGTATCCGCATGAGCAGATTGTCCGGGTGGGCAGTCATGTGCTCGTGGTAGGATTGAAGAATCTTGCGCATCTGGTAGGACTCGGCGCGCGATATCGTCTGATTCAGATGTTGAATGAAAGCGGATATTGGGGGTGAGTAATGCGACGGGACTTCTCATCCAGGACATAAATCGGCTGTACATATAAAGGTCAGTGACAACTGAGACTTTCAGACGGACAACCCGACTATGAGCATCTGTCAACGCGTGTCTTGTGTCGTTACTCCACAACATGTCTCAAAAGCAATGACGTACCTTGACCATGTACCGCCCGTCCTGCGACCAGTAAAAAAAGGACCCAGACTTGCCCTCGGACACTTGCTCCGATAGACCGAAAAGATCTCCCAAGAGCAACGATCCGATGACTTGCCGTATTCCAACCGACAGCAAGAAGTCGTCGTCCTCGATCCCACACGCTTGTCGCACCTCCCGGAACTTCTCCGCGCCGTAACAGGCCATCCGACAGCGACTTCCATCACTTGTCGGCACGCTGAAAACTTCCTTGCTGCAGTTCTGAGCCCTCAAATCTGACCGGAGCCTTTCCATGTAAGCGGCGGGGGCTCCTGAGCTACTTTCGCTCCCGCCACCGGTGCTGCCGCCCAAAAAATTGAAACTAGTGCTGCGTGGGAGACCATTGGTACTGCTGATGCTTGGCCCACAGATGCTCGAAACACAGCTGTCCTGCCGCTCGATCGGGCCCACACCGTTCTCCCCCCGCGCCATTTGGAGGAAATCGGGACCGATCCCATTGCTGTTCCCACTCCACCCACTACTGGCCATAAAAGATGCGGAGGAGCCAATGGAGAGGCTGTTTTGGAGGAGATACTCTTGGTTTGCCTGCACGAGCTGGCGAGGCGAGGGCGAGGGTGTCAAGTTTTCGATTTTTCGTTCCTCGGTGCCCCGAATGGCGAACTCCAGGCCGAGCATCATGTTGGTGATAAAACGCCATTTGGAACTGCCAAACACAACGTTCGTGGCCGTCTTGTTCCGCGAACGAGCGCAAGGTGTGTGGTAACAGGAGACGTCGCGCGAGCCCAGTGTCCGCATGAAGGTCTCGATGGACTTGGAGCCGGCTCGGAAAGCCTCCCAGGAGATCGCCTGCTCCTCCTCCTCTACGCCTGCCCCCTCGCTCCCAGGCTTGTCGTTATCCTTTTCTTGAGGCTCACCCCGAACGCACGCCCCCTCGTCGCCGTCAATAGCCGTCTTTCCTTCCCTACTTGCTCCCGGCGCTTCCTCCTTTCCAGCTTCTCCGCCCTGGTCCACTCCCAGGCGCCCGAACACAGTATTGACGAACGTCTTGGCACAAATATCATCGCCCAAATTCAAGCCCGTCAATATTGAAAAGACCGTCTCAATTGTAGTCAGCAGGTCTCTTTTGTCGATCCGGCCGTCCTTGTTCTGATCGCACAAATCGAAGCCGTACCGCAGTTTCTCGGCGTCCGAGCCATGCGCCATAGTCAGCAGCCACTGCATCATGTCGCTGAAGGAGATGGCGCCATCTTTGTCCTTGTCGATGGCCGAGAATAGAACCCTGGGGAACTCGCTCGTCACGCAGCCGCCGCCGACGGCCCCAAGGCACATCTGAAACTCTTTGGCAGAGATCTGACCCTCCGCACCCCCCTGACAGCTGTCCATGGAGGAGAAGAGCTGAAGTGCCTCCTCTTCCGCGCGTTCCACCTTTTCCACCCCCCACTTGTTGATAAGTGCGTCGCGTTCGTGCTTGACGAGAACCAGCTGCCGTTTCCCACCGAACCGGACCTTCTCCTTCACGATCTGCATGGCCTTCTTGGCCGCCGTGCTTCCGCCGTTCAGCGTGCCCCCCCCACTCCCACTGCTGCCTCCGATGCTCCCTCCGTTCACGGAACTGGAAAGGGCGGCGTACGTCCCGCTGAGCCCGCGCACGCTGTCTTGGTTGCTGACGCTGAAGCTGCCCAAGCTGCAGGTCGAGCCTGTCGGGGAGACAAGGGCCGGGGGGTCCTCAAGGCCTCCCACCCCCACCGCCCCCATGAGCTTCCGCTCCAAATCTGCCAACTTTTTGTTCAAAAGAGCCTCCCGGGCCCGATCCGACAGCTCGGCGCTCCCTGACACTTGTTTCCCCGCACAAGCGCCTGGGGCGGGGGCTACGCGGCTGTCCTGGAGGGTGCCGCTGGCCGTGGTGCTGAGGCTACTGCCGCTGTCGCTCATGGAATGGCCCCAATGTTGTAGCGGTGGGGAGATTGTGGCTTCACCCTGCTCCATACAAGAGTCGTAGTCCGTGCCTGCCGGCACCTGACCCTCCTTTGTTTCGCTCCCTCCCACGTGCAGCCGAGGCGGGTCATTCACGGTGGCAGGGTTCCCCGTCCGCGGGTTACGCGCGCCGTAAGAGGCGGAAGAAGCTGGTGAGAGGGTGCCAGGGGGGCAGGCAGGGGAGAACGACGCGCCGGTTGCTGGGTTTCTCTCACACGGCCCCCCGCTGCCGATGCTCGGCTTCCTGCTCAGCGCGCCTGTTGATCCGTCCGCGTGGTTCGTGGGGGTAGGGGGGCGGCCCGACATGGTCCTCACTGCTCCTGTGCTTGCCTTGTCCTGGCTGCCGCAGCTGTCGACGCTGCTGCTGCACTCCGTTCCCGGCTCCCCCGTGGGGCCCTCGGCCTTCCTCCCCTTCCTCCAAGACAGCGTCCTGGGCATCGCTACCTGGGAATAACGACAAGGCAGAGATGAGCTAACAAAAGTGGTCTGAGAGGTTGCTAGAGAATCAAGCGACCTGAAAAGAGAGACCTTGGTCAGAGAGTGGGCTGGGGATAATATCATAAAAACGTGATTTCCGGATGGCTGGAAAAGATAAAGTCACGGTTGACAATGCTGACCCTCATCCAGGTCCCATCCGACTACTCAAAATTGCATGCACGGTAAAATTTTAGAAGTGGACAATTTTGATAGTATCGTGAAGTCCACCTCGTGCGTTGAGGCGCCGGGACGACGACGTCCGAAAGATCTTCCCGGGGAAAGTACCCGGGTCCAAGCCAAACAGGTGAAACACCATCGACCAAGCATTTCTCGTGTTACTAACCTAATATCAAAGGGAACGTTTGCAGTCTAGAAGCACCGAAGTCGTTTGTCGCGGTCTTCAAAGAGCCGCGTGATGCCTTTTCCGAAGGAAATCACAGCGGGTCTTTCCCTCAATCCTGACACCTTACCACTTTCCCTGGGAGGAAATGGGAGCCATCGTCGTGCGACTAAGAAATCGTGTGAGAGCATCATCATGTGCCAGACCGTAAAGTGCTTACATACGGGACAGGAAAAAAAGCCGTAATAGGCGTGGTGTGCTATGGTTGCCATCTTTGTCATCGCGAGCCCCCCCCTCTCTCGCTCGAGCCCCCGGCCCGGGTTGTTGAGTTCTTTAATCATGTACTCCGAGGCTGTCATCCCTCAAAAAACGCAGGCAAAAAAAGAATAGCTGGTTTTAAAAGTCAGCCATATCGATTCGGTAGACGAAGGTGGCTGATATGGCACAATTGATTTCCGTGTGGGGCGCTGTGTTGAGTTCAGCCGAGGCTCCCTCCACACGGCTTGCCAGCTCTTCCAGCGAGGCGAGGTGATGTTCCCCGCGCACGAGACGAATGACTTCGAATGCTCAATCACTGCAATGTAAATTTGTTTTTTGTTCAAAATCTGATGAATAAACATACACTTCATTTAATGCCAGTTATGTCACCCAAAAATGCCCAAGGTTGACAACGCAGATCGTTTTAACCTCCCCACGCCTGCAGAAAATCGTTTTCCAATGATTTCATTATTCATTTCTTTACTTCGACAGGAAGAAATGGCCTTGTCATGGTGGCATAAAGCGAAAGGTGTGGTTTTCCCAAAAGCAAGTCCAATTGTCAATGCCGTGCATCTGCAAGGCATAATCGCCGCCAGGGCCGGGCCCCGCGGGGTGTCCTATGCCGCCCTAGAAAGCCATTTGGGTACGGTAAAAAATTGCTTTGTTCAACCACTCTTTCATTTTCGAAGATGAAGCGCCCTTGAAATGTGATGGTAGACATCGAGGAATAAAGGTGAGAAATATCGACGACTTATCGGCACCGGCGGCGCTTTTTTTAAACCCCCGCAGAAGCAGCGTTCAAGGGCGTAGGAGTCCACACTCCGGACGCCGTCGCTCTAGTAGTCAACTCGCCGGGGGGCAGTCCAGTGCAGAGCAATTTGATCGGACACAAAATTCAAACATTGCATGAGAAGTATAAGGTTCCCGTTTGGGCCTTCGCCGAGGTGAAGTGGGTTGGAGGGAAAGAGGCAGGCAGGGATACCCGAAAGCTAGTAGACCTCTTCGTCACCGAATGCCCTCCATCGCGTGTACATACTCGATGGCCATTTTCCCGCAGGACGTGGCCGCGAGTGGGGGCTACTGGCTGCTTGCCGCCGGGCAGGAGGTCTACGCGGACAAGGCCAGCATCGTGGGCTCTGTCGGCGTTGTCTCTGGGGGCTTCGGCCTGCACAAGCTTCTGGAACACCACGGGATAGAGCGACGGCTGCACACGGCGGGGACGTCCAAGGCACGCCTGGACCCTTTCCTCCCGGCTCGAGCAGAGGACGTGGCGTACCTGAGAGACACGTTGGCCGAGATCCACGAGGCGAGGAAGGGGGGGAGGGAGGGAAGGGGGAGGGGAAGAGAGGGGAAAGCGAGGGAGAAGAGGGATTGCGGCATATGACAGTGGCTCAAAGCAGACAAGCACTACCCTTTGTTCGTCCAAGGGTCTGTGCGGCAGGTACGACGGCTCTCAACCCCCCTCCCCACCCTCGGACACGCAGGTCTTCAAAGCGCACGTCAGAGCCCGGCGGGGGGCGAAGATCTCAGGGCACGAGAGCACTATTTTCAGCGGGGACTTCTTCACCGGGGCGCGAGGGGTAGAGCTGGGCCTGGTGGACGCAATCGGCTCCCTCCAGTCCGTGTCCAAGGAAAAGCTGGGCGAGAAAGTGCGCATCAATTACCTGAACGCCCGACCCCGCTTCCCTTTCCTCCCCGGCCTCGGCACAGGGACTGGGGATGGAAGCCGAATGTCGTGGTCGGCCCATCTGGCGGATGCAATCTTGGAAAGCGCGGAGGAGCGGATAGAAGAACGCCTTTGGAGGAGCCGCGTGGGGCTCTGAGGTCAAAGGCAGGCGGGGGACAACGGGTTTTCAACGGAGAGGATGTAGACTGCGGTCGCAGCGCTCTTAGGTAGATGTTCCTGGTGGGCACGAAAACGCAAACAAGCTCGCAAAATTACAGCCTCGGCCTCGCACGGCGCACTTCCTTCCAAGATATATTCATTTGTAACTCCCCGTGTTGTCTCAACGCGGACGAGAAACGTCTATCGTACATACATGCTTCACCTCCTCCACTTCCTAGCAAGTCTCACATCGGACACGCCCCTCCTTTCAAAATTACTGGGACTTTCAGCCTTTCTGTGCCCTTCTTGTCTTGACTCAATCCATCTTGCCTCTCCCTGATTTCCCTGTCGTTCGCACTCCCGAGCTCGGGACAACCCCTGGGCTGAGAACCGCTTTCGCCGCCCGTGGCTCTGGAATCCGCAAGGTGCCAAACATCCAATCGGCAAATATGAAAAACTGTCCGAAGTTGTAGTGGTAGTGCGTGTGGTGCACGGTGTGATATTTGCTGCCCATGACCGGCTCGGTGTTCCCGTCCATAGCGTCGTGGATGTTAGTGGCCCACACGGCCGTGAAGAAAACCATGGCCACGTGCGTCAGGTAGTGGCAGGGGACGAGGAAGAGGCAGATCACATAGGGAGAGGCTTGCAGAATCCCGTCGATGGGGTTGAATGCCACGGAGGCCCAGGGCGAGAGGGTGCTGGGCTTGTTGTACTTGTGATGAAGGCCGTGGATGTACTTGTAGAGCACCTTGTTCTCGTGCAGCGTCCGATGCATCCAGTACACCCCCACCTCCACCATCGCCAGGTAAAGAAGGGTGAAAGCCAGGTAGTACGGCCACCCCCCGATCTCCTCCACGTAGTAATAGCACTGAGTCCACCCGCTCTCCACCAGCCACTCGGCCAGAACGGGGAGGGCTGCGTACAGGAACATGGACGCCTGCGCCAGTTGGATCTGATCCTTGATAGTCGCTGCGCTGGGTTTCTCAAAGCCTTGCTGCGTGAAGAAGTAGTCTCCGTGCCACTGGTAGATGTAGGTATGCCAGAGCCCCGCAGTCAGGTAATAAAGCACGGAGCCCGCCACCAGGTCCCGCACGTAAGTAAGGAAGTAATGCGCCCCCGCGGGCCCCAGCCGTGCCATCACGTCAGCCTTCACGGCGTCCCTGAACAGAAAGGCATTGACCCAGTCGTTGAATGCACAGAACGGATTGTCGATGCAGTGAGGGTTGACGAGCCGGTCGCTCCCTGAGAGGGTCTTCAACAGGAGGGACAGCTTCTCAGGGAAATATGCCGAAGGAGACGCCATGGCCGTCGTAAATATCAGTGATAGTGTCAACACTATTCCTATTTTGCTGGATGGTACATAAGGAATGGTGAATGCAGTGACAGGGTTCCTCGAGACATACTTGAAGAGAGACACCAACGGGCAGAAAAAACGAGAGTTGTCCGAGAGCGCAAGCTCTCCAATTATCTGCATCTCTCTGAGTAGAAACAATTCGAAGAAGCAAGCATACATCAAATTTGTGGGAGTGGCAGTGTAAATACCTGTTCCGAAAGACTTGAAAGTAGGCCGCCATGTGAGAAGAAACGGAAGCGCGTCAGGCGACGAGCGAGAAAATTTTGAAGACGAGGTCGACGAACTGCGATTCCGGGTGTGCGCCCGCATATGCAAGAGGGTGTCGGGAGGAATGAGTCTCATGGGTGGTAGAGTACAGATGGTCGTGGAGATGGAAAGAAGAATAGCCAAACGAGACGTGTTTTGGGGCCACGGCCTTGTCGCCTTGACTCGCCGGGTATCATAGGATGACGAAACCTAGTCACGCCCTCCGAGGTCTCCTTTAACGCGCGTCGCGCTTATTAACCATTACCATGTGTACACAGGCTGAGGTTGGGCAATCACTTGAGATAGCAATGACCAGCGAGACTTCATGCAAGGGTCCCGGTGAACCAAATTATTGCAAGCAGTATGTAATAGTAGGAGGAGGCATCGCAGGTTGTACAGCAGCAGAGGATTTGCTTGAAATCGTCTCCCCGGAGGAAGTAAAGGTGACCTTGATCACAGCCACCCCGATCGTCAAGCACGTGGGCAAGGTGGTGCAAGTGACGAGAAAGCTGGAGGACATGGAGGTCGTACAACGGGATGCAAATGCGTTCGGAGAGGAGCATGCTAATTTGCGGATAGTACAGGCGAACGTCAAGTCTGTGGACGTGCACAACCACAGAATAGAATGCGAGAATGATAGCTTTCTTCCCTTTGACCGATGTCTTATTTGCACGGGCGCAGCACCGAAGATTGTGTCGGAGCATCCACACGTTGTGGGCATTCGTGACACAGAAAGCGTGAAGGACGTGGCCACGCGCTTAAAAAACGCCCGGCGCGTGCTGGTTCTAGGTAATGGTGGCATTGCTCTCGAATTTGTACATGAAGTGACGTCATGTGAGCTTGTATGGGCTGTGAAGGATGCGTATGTTGGGAACACCTTTTTTGACCATACGGCATCCGGACTTGTGCTGCCAGAGCTTGAGTCCAGGCGGCCGGTGCACATTGTGGACAATCTTGCGGTTAAAAATCGTGGCGGGGAAGACCGTTGTGATGATCCTGAATCATACGGCGACGAAAGAGTTAGGAAGGGTATACCATCGAGCAATGGCAGTCAAGCAAAGTGCAGCGAGCGTCAGCCGGTAGGCAAGAAGCGTCCTTTGCCGGTGGCGCTGGGTCAAGCCCGACACCTTCCCGCAAACAGGCAGGGTCCTCTCGGTGGATCCTTGGGACCGCATTGGACAGCAGATCTATCCACTTCTTTGTCCTCCAGTACCGCAGAAAAGAAGGCGGATTCAAGTGTCACAAACCCCAAACCGCTCACCATTCTCTTCCACGCTGAGCTCGAGGAGCTGTACGAGACACCCGAAAATCCCCCCACAAGTTCAGAAACCAGTGGCGAGCATGAATGGCCGCTATACGTGCGCTTGACGACTGGACATACCTGGGGCTGTGACTTTCTGGTCTCCGCTACTGGCGTCGTACCTTCCGTGGATTTCCTGGGCCCGGAGTTTGCGCGCGGAGAGGACGGCGGCGTGGTTGTGAATGACCGCATGCAAACGACTGCAAGCCCCGATGTTTATGCTGCCGGAGACTGCTGCTCAATGACATGGCCAACGTCTGAAGTCTGGTTCCAAATGCGGCTGTGGAGTCAGGCGCGTGCGATGGCTCGTTACGCGGCTCGGTGCATGTCCGACCAGGTGGATGATCTGGGAGCGGGTTTCGCTTTCGAGTTGTTCGCGCACATGACGCGGTTTTTTGGGTTTCCTGTCGCGCTGCTTGGCTGCTTCAATGCGCAACTCCTACCGGACGCGGAGCAACGACGACTGATCAGGGAGGTAGAGGTCGCGTTCCCGGGAAAAGCTACGCAACAGGAGGCGGTAGGCGAGGATCAGGCATGTTCCCCGAATGTGCAGCTCTCTGCCCAAACCAGGCGCAAAGATGGATCAAATGCGCTCCAACGCGAAGAGAATGGAACGACCGATAGATTGCAAGACCATGTCGAAATTCTCACGCGCCTCACCCCGGGGAAGGAATACGTAAAGGTTGTGGTGGTGGGCGGGCGGGTCAAAGGGGCGATGTGTGTCGGGGAGAGCACGGAATCGGCAGAGACTTTTGAGAATCTCATCTTAAATGAGCTGGATGTCAGCGCATTTGGAGTAGACTTATTGAATCCTGACGTGGACATCGACGATTTCTTCGACTAAAGCGACGTATCCGTTTTGACCTCAAGCATCAAAAATAAATTTTCTCGAGGGACGAGAGTGGGGTAGTGTTACCTCTACTCATAATTGTACTTTAATTGGATTATTTATTGCAAACCTGATCTGCATTATTTCGCGTCTGGACGCCATTTGTATGTGAAAAATGCTGCTCGGCTCCATTTATTGTGTCATCGTCTCGCCGTTTATCACACTGTTCGAGCTCATCATCAGTCCTCCCTACCAAGTCAGCTGGTCTTGCCGACACGGTGGTTGCAGGCATGCGCGTAAGAGCCCATTGCATGGCCCATATGCTTAGGGGGCGCATGTACCCTAACGAACGAAAGTGACCTTCATGATTCCAGGCCTCAGGTGT
>Ga0102934_1000275_pt1 | contig 33002 bp, 41 predicted proteins | sample SalPonR2_A_D1_MG_FD_78175 | JGI IMG/M metagenome (GOLD analysis project Ga0102934, IMG submission 78175) | Salt pond soil microbial communities from South San Francisco under conditions of wetland restoration - Salt Pond MetaG R2_A_D1_MG | ecosystem: Environmental > Aquatic > Marine > Intertidal... | reverse complement strand
GGGGAGGAGGGGGAGGAGGGGGGCAAAGGGGGAACGAAAGGAAGGGAGGACGGGAAGGACGGAAGCCGTGTGGAGGACGGGGAAGGAAAGGAGGGCGAGGAGGAAAGGGGCGGGTTGGAGGCAGGAGGACAGGGGGGGGGCGAAGAAAAGAGGGAGGGAGAAGGTGAGAAGGAGGGGGAGAAGGAAGAAGTGGAGGAAGAGGAGGTGCTGCGCCTCCCCTTGAAATCGGGTGACGTGTACTGCTACACAGGAAAGTATCGGTATGGGTGTGCGGAGCGTGTGGAATTGAATGCGAAGGCCTCGCCATACCGATGTTTTATCGCCTTCCGGTTCTGGATACCCGGGCGGGAGTGGCTGGTTCGGATGAGTAAGGCGGAGGGGGCGAGTGAGGGAGGGGCGGACGGCAGGTTTGTCGGCTGGCGGAAATTGGAGAAGGAAGACAAAGAGAGAGACACCAGGTGGGGTCAAGGGAATAAAACTGCGGCTCGCCCCAGCTACGCCGGCTTGAGTCGCGTGCTGTCCGAGGCCGACGGAGGAGGGGGGGATGGCGGGAAGGGGAAAGGGAAGGGCAAAGGGAAAGGGAAGGAAGGACAGGGCGAGTCGAGGGCCGAGAAGGGGAAGGAAACGGCTGATAGGGAACGAGGGGGAGCGATGGAGGTGGAGGAGACATCGGTACCGGAGCCATGTGCTGCCTTAGGCAAGGAAGTTGAGAGACAAGGCGATGTGGAGGAGGAGAGGGAGGGAGAGGGAGCGACGGAGATGGTGGCGATGCAAGTGTAGGAGGGGAGGAAGGGGAAGAGAGGCGAGAGCAGGGAGGAAATGATGGCCGGGGGGGAAGGAGGAAGGGCATGAGGAAGGACAAAAACGGGGGGAGGGAGGAATGGATCCTGTTTCTCTCGACGGGAAGGAAGAGAGGGTTGGTCGAGCGCAGTGCCCAGAAAGAAAGAGGGAGCAACGTAAGGGAGGGAGGAAGGGATGAAGAACGAGTGAGAGCACGTGACTCTACTGTTACAAAAGGCCCGGACCTGGCGCGCCTCCCCAAAGAGATATACATACTATACAGGGGGGGCGGTGGCGGATGTTCAAATGCCAGGGGGTGCACGGAAAATACAAAGGAAAGCAACATGCGGCGTGTGCGTGAAGGGGAGGCAAGGGGAGACCCTCTGGTTTCCACCCGGTCTCGCGGCGGTCTCGCGGGCTGCGTGCCCACGGCCCACACGTGGTGCTGTCAATGCTCTACCTCGCTCACCCCTTCGGGAACATACTTCTCTTTCTACCAGCCGGACCGGACTGATGAATTTTTGATGGCTTCGGCAAGCTTTTTCACCCTATATGGCCCAACAACGCGGCGCGCATTGCTCTGAGCTTGGGCTCTGTGTTATCACACCCGCTCCAAGCACGCTGCATTGGAAGCTGTACCTCTGTTACCCCTTTCACTTCTCACCACTCTATCGCATCCTATCCTCCGCCCTTCCCCGCCTCCCGCGGTAACAGGGCCTTTTCACACACTCCAAGACCTCAGCGAGGTTTTTCCCGTCCATCGTAGGCCCGGTGCCTTCAGATCTTCTGTTTCTCTTATCTTCCCTCCCCACGCGCCTCCAACTTTTGCCCACCTCTCCCTCACCCCCCGTCCCTTCACGCATCCTTCATCGGCGCTCTGTCACGGTAGAGATAGTACTGCGCTACTAGCGCCCCATTGAAAATGAACGCCGCCACACAACTAAGGAGGTATAGAGTATTTTGAAGCTGGACCATGGTTGTGAAGATGCGGGCCACGTTGCCGACGGCCTGGAGGATCAAGGTGGATGGCGCAAGCTCTCCCGTGCTCTTGTTGCGGTAGTTGAGAAGGAGCTGTGGCACTCGACTGAAATTCAAGAGAGGGATCGAGACGGTCTGAAGAATCGATACAAGTAGCATCGGGGCGAGGGGGCTAATTGTGTACGCAAAAAAGAGCGAAGCAAGGAGGAGGGAAAGGGCAAGGATGGGAGGACTGGGCTCATCCGAGTACAGGGAGATACCAGCCATGATCACGACGTTCTGCAGCACAATGAAGACGGTCTCGCCGTAGGTGGAGAATGGGAAGGCGTTTCGGATGGAAAAAGCCAGCGACATGGCTATTCCTATGGTTTCCAGGATGTACATGGAAGATGAAAGGCCTGCAGCCGATTTCTTGCGAAAAATGCGCGCGGCCTGGGGGAGCTTGAAGAGCATCGAGCCAGCAATGACGACATACCCAGTGGTTCTGCTCAAGAGAGTGAGGAAGTCGAAGCCCTTGCCAGGGGCGGCGGGGATCGCTACACCACCTCGGCGAAATAAAATTGGTGCAATGGAGGAAATAGATGAAGGAGCGGCAGCTAAGGAGGAGGATGGGAGAGGGCGGTTCGAGACAGGCATCCCTGTTCCGACATTCAAGACGTGATGATGTGGCGCGGAGCAAAGCGAGGCCAGCATGGGAGTTTTCCAAGGTCGTAGCCCACCATGGATTGTAGATTTTAAAACATTTTGTGGGCCTGTGGCAAAAGCACGGGTAGTGCTGCTAACAGCCAGGGCCACCAAAGCCAAACCAAAGATTCGAGCCATTGAACAGGCCACGGGCGTAATCGTGCAACAACCAAAGCCAAACCGACTGTCTCCGACTATTGCAAGGCTGTGAAAAAAAATTGGCGGATTTTCAATGAGAAGCCCTTTCATCCCCGGCTGCGCACGATTTTTCAATTCAATAACATTGATGGGCAGTTGCCAGGTCAAGTGAAAGTGTTGAAGGGTTCTGGCGATGACGTACCAGCCATCCCTCTCCTCCAAGCGTGTGCCCCGCCCGTCGTCCCGCCTCGACCACCCCGCGGTCAGCCAGGCAAAATAGGAGGGGCCACTCTCATACATGCCACGGTACTTTCAGGCTGCATGGCTGCGATATCATGTTGGCCGGGGTATGTACTTCGGCCTACGTGCGGACATACTGTCTCGTTTGGCAGGGTCCCTCCGGGGCACTACTGTGGCTTCTGCGCCTTGCCCCAGCCTTTATCGCGGGGCGCTAGCCCTGGCACTTTCCACATTAATACATTGGAGGAGACTGCGGCTAGATGTGAATCATGCCTATGTATTTTATTTCGTGACAAACGTTATTTCCTCTCTTGGCAAGGTTTTACAAGGATGGTGTCTCCTAGTGTGTCACCAGGCGGATACTTTGGAAGGACCCCTAAACTGGACGTCCGAAGCGTTCTGTCCCCTCCCCCGCTCGATAAAGAGCTAACTATCACCTTGCGTTACCCACTCGAAGAAGTAGAAGTTACGGACAAAATTTGCATTGCTTCAAGACGCGACTGACTTTCCATCCCTCACGCTATCCGGCCTCTTCCCCTCCAACTCTTGCAGCGAGTCGCAAGGCCTCATGACGCTGTGGACGAGTCCCGTCCCCATGCACATGGCAGGCAAGCAGGTGACAGCACCGCGCATGGAGACCGCGGTTCAAGACGGGGAGCCTTCCAACACAGTGTCGGTAGTACTCGCTTCCGGCGCAGGCGATGGGGCGGGTAGCAACCTGGGCAGCGGTGCATCGAACAATTTTACTCACAGCAACAGCAGTGCGAGCGGCAGTACGACCAGTACTGCTCCCCACCAACGACGACAAACACTAGCTAATGTCCCATCTGCCGCCGAAGTGCATGGTAGGCAGGAGAAGTGGCTGGAATTTGCACCAACTTCTCCCCAGCGCCGTGCTTCCTTTGTGGACGAGCCGGGAGTTGTGGATGGGAACCCCTTTGAGATCTTTAAGGAGCCTGCGCGGGCTGACCATTTTGGAAGTCAAAGTTTTTACGAAGCAGGGGCATCCTACTCGGCGAAGCAACATGCCCCGCCTCCTTCTGCAGCATCCTCGGTAGTGTCCCGCCCTGCCTCGGCGACTCGCCTGACTGCGTCGTCCATCCCACTGGGCCCGGAGAGGCTTGACTCGAGCTACCGCCCTTCTTCCAGCACAGGCAATCCATTCTGCGAAGCTCCTTTGAGCCCGATCCGCTACAACAAGCCCATTGCCAAGGTGGAGCTCTCCCCTCAGAGCACCGCCTTGTCGGCCGTGGCGTTCTCAGCGCTTGACCCTCTGAAACGCACAGAATCGCCGACCGCATCTGTGCCCTTGGACCAGCTCAAAATCTCGGCCTACAACCGGGAACAGGAGGTGCTGGCGGCGGCAAAGGCTGCAGAAGAGCAAGGGAAGCAGTTTCAGGAGCCAGAACACTACAGACGACAACTGCAGCTGCAGCAGCCACAGCCCACAGCACATTTCCAACAGGACTTGCCACAGCCACAAGGACAGGCGGAACAACCACACCCACAGCAAGGGGACTGGAGCGCGTGGTCCATGCAGCAAGGTGTGCTTCAGGCCGCCAGCCAAGCCCAGCCTGCGTCGTCCACGGAATGGGATGCTTTCGGTGCTTCTCCGACGGTCTTCCCGCAAAAGGCACCGCCCTCGCAGCCGACCTTCGACAACAACTTTGGGTGGCAATCCATCCCCGGGGCCTTCACCACGACCACTCCCAACAGCGACGATTTCAGGGTCCTGGGCGGGCATGCGGCGGGAGGAGGGGAGGACGGGGGGGAGGGAAAGAGGGGAGGGGGCGCGATCTTCGACCCCGTCCGTCAGAAGTCCCTGGCAGATGCTTCCTTTGATTTAAGTGTGGGGGGATTTTTTCCAGAGGAACCCACGGGTGCCCACACGAATGCAGGGACGGGGAGCAGGAGGAGTAGCGGGGCAGGACACGCGGAGGAGGAGGAGGAGGAGGGGGGTTTGGAGGACCATGCCGAAGAGGAGGACGACGATTCGATGGGGGGCGACGGGACTGGGGAGTTGGAGATGCAAGAGGAGCATTTCGGGGAGGGCGGGAGTGGATTAGAAGGGAGGCAGCGGTCGGCGTCGGGTATGTACTACGAGGTGGCCTTTACGGCGCCCACCACCTTTGGCATGCTCTTGGAGCGTAAGGACGAGTGGGTGCGCGGGTCGGTGGCGCGCCGGGAGAGGACGGTGGTGACCTTGGTGGTGGAGGGGGGGGAGGCAGAGGCCAAGGGTGTGGCGGTGGGAAGCATGATCGTCTCGATAAATGGGGAGGAGGTGACGGGCTTGACATACAAGGAGACCCTGGAGCGGATCAAGGGGCAGGCGCGGCCCATGCAGGTGGTATTTGAGCGTGAGTCTTTGAATGAGGACGTGCTTCAGGGGTATTTCTTTGTTTCCAAGGGGCCCTTCTTCTCGAACCCGACGACTATGGACAAATGGAAGCGTAAGTACATCGTGCTGGGAGGGCCGATTGCCAAGAAGAACGTGTTGCAGATTTATGACTCCAAACGGGCCTATCACAACACTGTTGTGGCCTTGTTTCAACGAAAAAGACCGTCGCATCGGGTCAAGACGTACGCTCTGACCTATGCCTTTAAGCTCTCTCAGCTGCAAGAACGGCGGATGGATGGACATACCGCTCCGTTGAAATTTTTCGCCTTTATGACCCCGGCTGCCAGGTTCAAGTCGGTGCGGATCGCGTCGGAGACGAGAAAAAGCGTGCAAGGCTTACAAGAGAGGTTCAGCCGTTTCGCGGGCAAATCGACACGCTAACGAGACGAGCGCAATGAATGGAAATTCATTTTTATTTGGAATAGTTTGTCGAGGGAAGGGGAATAGAGAATCTGGGTCGCCAAGGGAGAAGGAAGATTTGGGTTGGAAATGGACGTGATGGGATTGCGCGTCCATTACACTATGTCCAAATGAAGACATGACGGGGGAAATTGAAAGAGAGATGGAAAGAGGATGGGCTTTGCCTCCGGGGGAAGGGAGCAGAAGATGGGTAGGCGGTGGATAAATCCCTTACCTGAAAGGAAGGACGCGCATGAACGAGCAGCCATCTTGGGGAGAGATCAGGGGAAAGGGGAAGTTGCAGAGGCCTAGGCTTAAGGCGCGAAAGCTTCGACAGGGGATGTCGGCCATGCATGTGGAAAGCTTCGTGGGATAGTGTGGTGGCATCCGGAGGAGTTGGAAGTCCTCCGGGTACCGGGATGTAAATTTTGTTAACTTGCCGTATGCAAAAAATGTATGTAGAGGTGCCATCAAGACAGTATTTGTGCTTGACCATGGAGCATTGGCCAATGCGCGATGATTCACCACGGGCACATTTCTATGCGAGGTCATCGGAGGAAATTGCTTGAAGTCAAGAGGAGAGAGACAGAGGTCTCATAAGAGATTCCAGGAAACAGAAAGCAGAAGCAACAGTAGAGATCAAAGGGGATGGCTTGCAGGACAAAATCGCCAGCAGTTTTATTCTTTGGGTCTTGTGCGTCCGATTGTGCTCCAAACCTTTTGTGTGCATCTTGTATGCTCAATTACCACAGTCTATGTACAATGTCGGCCCCTTAGCATCCATCAATTCAGTAGCCACGGCCTGATCCCGCGTTCTTCTCTTGGTATCGTACAGGCCCTAACCCTAATCCTAACAGCTAGTTCATGGCCATGACATCCCGGCAGCACACGCCCCTGTATGCCAACTCGGTGAAGAAAGCCAGAATCCCTTCTCTCTCTCTCTCTGTCATATCAAATCGTATCGCCAAAATTTCCTCAAACCTTCCTTCTCTTTTCCTCAGACCTGCCGTCACATTCATTTTCCTCCGTGATGACAACGATGTCCACATCCCGTGGGGCACTCCGAGTTGGCGGCGAACCATTCCTGGAGATGATCGATATGCCCGCCGTGCCCGCAGCCAGGACACCACACATAAACTCCTCGCACAGGTTGGAGGCACAGGGCACATTGTGAGACCAACGCTCGGCACTTGCCACACCAGGGCGAAGGGGTCGGTGTCGAGGAGGACGTGGCGGAGCCAGGGCTGGAGGCGGACATCACGCCCTTTGTGCCTCCGGATCCAGGACCCAGAGGCCGTCGGCACTGGGCGCACGCGGCGTAGATGTTAGTGTTGCTCGCGTAGAGCCCGTGGATGTACCGGTCCTCCAAATGCTCCACCAGCTCATTCGCCACTTCCCACAGGGTAAGGCGTTGTAAGAGCTCCAGGTACCCCACATAGATCTCGCGGACGCGCTCCGGCCGAAAGCCGATCAGGTCTGACAAGGACTCGCCGGGAAGAGCTTTCCCAGTGGACTGGATCACTTCGAATAAAGCCACACAGTTCTGAAGTTCCCCCTCCTCCAGCAGTTCCTCCACCACATGGCCGAGGATCTCCCGACGAAGGAGCTGCAAGCATGTGGAGGACGTGGTAGGAGTGTCGAGCGGCCCGTGCAAGAGAACACTCGGAAACGAAGTGGTGGAAACGGCGCCCACCATGCAGGCCTCCTGCGACAGCTTGTCACGCGTTTCTTTCCGACCGCTTCGTTTGCCTTTGCTGTCCTCTTTATCCATCATAGGATGACCGTGGGTGCCAGTGGCAAAATTGATACCCGTGTCTTCATCTTCCGAAACCCCCCGCCCTTCCTTCCCTCCCACCCCGGGGCCCGACAAGATGACTCCAAGCATCTCCCATACGTGCGCCATCCTCCACTGCCCTTCCAAGCGGGCAACTTCGGCGTTATAATGGCACAGGTCCTCCCGAGCGCGGCAACACGTCCCGACAGACTGCAACGGGAGCAGGCAGCCTCGAGGGCGCAGGACATACCTCTTGCCCAAGCGCGCTATCCTGTCGGCGAAGTGCGAAGAAGAGGACACGGAAGAGGAGGGCACCGAATCGTTCTGCATGGGTTTGACCTGGGATTCAGTACCATTTCCTTTCAGTCTTCTCCCAACTCTATGTCTTTTTGGCTTTCCGTCCATCTTGTTCTTTTCCATCCGCCCAGGGCGGCCATCCGGAAGCAAGCTCAGCCCTTCAATCGCCCTGGCCACGGCCAGGGTGTGCTCAGAGTCTTCGTCCCATTCCATGCGATACAAAAAGCGTGGTCGCCAACATGAGTCGTCGACGTCGAAGACTTTATTGGCCACGCTAGCCCCTGCCCCGAAACCGTGACCGGGGCCTCCATCTCCACCTGTTGCGGGAAACGGCGACGGCCTTTCGTCCGCGGATCGGGCCCCAGACGGAGAAGGAATGTTGGGAGCCTGAAGCACGGATTTAGAAGGCTGAGGTGGGGCTGCAGGGATGGAGGGAAAGGGGGTGGAGAGTGGAGAGGGAGTGTAGAGAGGACGTCGGGGATGGGAGGGCGAGGTCCGCCCGGCGTCAGCACGGACGTTTGGTGGTTGCTGGAGGGTCGATTTCCCCCTTCCGCCGGCGTCCTTGTCCATGCCTTGCTTGCCCTCGGCTTGGGCACCAGCAGGGTGCCCCCCTCCCTCCTCCTCATCGAACAAGCCCTGCGCTCGGCGCTTGCCTCCGTGTAGGCCCAAAAAGGCGCCGGAGCGGTCCACCCGTTCATGGGACGTCAGCAGTTCTCCCCGCACGCTCAAGGACACCACACTGGGGGTGAGCGTGTCGTGGGGACGCGAAGCCTGTGCCAATGAATGCAAAATGACGCGGCCGTCCCTTGCGCAGGAGATCAGATGCCGCCAGACCCCGAGACAGGTCCATCCATCCATCTCCTCCTGCAAGCCCGCCCGTTGTCCTTTGCTTTGGGAGAAGGTCTCGCCCCAGACTGCCCCCCAGTTCCCAAAGAAGCCAGAGGGCCGTGGTCGCCTGGAAAGCTGCTCGTGCTGCTGCTGTTGCTGCACTTGACGCTGGGCCCCGGGGGAGGGATGGCTGCTACCATTCCCCGCACCCTCCCCCGCCCCATCCTCCCCGTGCGCACTATCGGCATGGGAGCCCCACTCGGGCAAAGACGGCGTGTCGAGCCAGACGAAGCTCCCACATACGTCCTCGTGGCCCTCAAACGTCGCCAGGGGCAGATACGGTCGATCCACGTCCCAGACATGGATCGTGTTGTCGCCCTGAACCGAGGAGGTCGTGGCCACCTGCTTGGGGTACCTGGGGCGCCATTTGATCCGGTTCACGGCTGACACGGTATTGATCAGGCACAGTACTTTCGAACGGCCACCATTCATCCCCCCACGGCCCACCCCGCCGCCCGCCTCTTGCCCTCCCCCCGCCCCACCCTCGGACACCGCGTTCCCCGTGGACTGGTCGCTCAAGTCCCAGACTTTCACCGTCCGGTCCCTTGCCCCTGTCGCCAGTATCCATGGCTCTGTCAAATGCCATTCCAAGGCCAGCACCAAGCCGCTGTGCCCCATCAGCTTCTGGACCGGCCCCTGCCCCTGCCTTCGATCCCAGAGTTGGACTGAACCGCTCTCGCAGGCCGCAGCGAAGTAATCCGGCTTCGAGGGATGCCACTGCACGTCACGCACAGCCTCTGCGCGGGGTTGGTAGGTAGCTTGACAGTGGTACAGGCGACCTCGCCGGTCCCAGAGCTTTATATACGTGTCTTGGGACGCAGAGAGGAGCAGGCCTTCCTCCTGAGGATGCCAATTAATGCGGTTCACGGTGCGAGGGTGGGCGGCAATGACTCTCTCTTGCGAAGGCCGTCCATCTCGGTTTGAAATATCCCAGAGAATAATATTGCCGTTGCTAGCGCCGCAAGCGAGCAGAGCACGCGAAGTGTCTTTCACGCACCATTCCACATCATGAATGGAGAAATTGACTTCGGAGGTGACCTTGTGAGTCAATCGGAGATTCGATTTGACCGCTAATCCAAGGGGAGACACATTAATGATTTTCAACATCTGTGCGCCGCCCACTGCCGCAAAGAAAGCTCCTGCACCTGGTAGCCGTGCGACAGACATACAATTCAGGGGCTTGCCAAGCTAAGGAATTATTGAAAAGGAAAAAGAGCGTTAAAAAGCTTTTGCGACGACTGATGTGATTTTATGTCCTCATGAGGTGATGGATGCAACGTTTATCGCACGGGTCATGTTCCTTTCGCGAAAAGTTGCTCTTTGTTTGGTAGGGGGAGGGGAGGTAGGAGTGACTTGCCTCAATGTGTGATACGCAACTGGGACTCCCGGGCAACACTGTGTGCCGCTTTGAAGAGATAAGCTCATTATTTTCATTGAGAGTTTGTGCCGGAGAGGTAAGAGGCGGTGATGGGAAATACATGGCCCTCAAGTGCTCCGCATGCACAACAGGAGGAAGTATCTGATCTGCCGCAACCCCTGTTTGTTAAGTGCATGATGAGTGGGGCAAAAAAAGGACCCAACCATCAGGCCGAAAGAAAGTAGACTCTGAAAATACCTTTTATAAGAGCATTGTCTGAGTGTCTTCCGCAGCTCGTACTTTTATCAACCAGTAGCGCCGCTCACGCCCCCACTTCCCTCGATAAGCAGCAAGACGACGTCTGTCGGCGAAAAAGCATTTCCTACGGGCTCGACCTGAATAACACGACCATGGAGGCCAGGAAGGCAACGACCGTGATGACGTCGCTACGAAGAATGATTTTAGATGATCATTCCATGCAGCAAGCGTTTTTTTTTTCTTTGTCGTAAAGCTGGTGTGTGCATTTAATGAAAGAAAAGTGAGGGGGGGACGAAAAGAGCGTTCCCTCTCAGCGATGATCTCCCACGTGCTAGTCAACAAGATAACATTCCCTACTCCTTCACTGCTCGACCATGGCAGATATACAGGTACCCAACACCGCCCAGGCATTCGTGAGGTAGCAAATCCGTGTGGTGGTGAGTCGCGTTTGTTGGGGGGATTAAATTGGATCTCTTCCCGCCCTGCTCTCGACGAACCAGTATTTTCTTCCTCATGCCATACTTGATTTTCCTTCACGCATCTGTGGATTAAATAGAACACCATGGCAGACGGAGGTTTGAGTAAAATGTACCAATTGGTGCAGTGGTTGTCGAATCAGAAGGACGTAGACGCGTTCTTAGAACCTGTCGACTGGAAGACTCTGGGGCTCACCGATTATCCATTAGTGATCTCGACCCCAATGGACTTGGGAACCATCAAAGGCCGTCTGGAGAGTGGACACTATACTAAGCACGCTCAGGTCGCTGAGGATGTGCGCTTGGTGTGGAACAATTGCAAAACCTATAACCAGGAAGGTTCTTACCTGTATAAGATTGCGGATAAGCTGGCGGGCAAATTTGAGGAGAAGTACAGCAAGATCAAAACGGAGGAGCCTGATGGCCCCGAGGATGAGAACCAGCCACCTTCGCTTGAAGACAAACGACAATTTCGTGAGAACATGTACAGGATCACTTCGGATCAATTGGGGGAGATCGTACAAACATTGGAGCAACAGTGTCCTGAAGCAATAGCCAAGGTGGGCAACCAGGATGAGATCGAGATCAATATCGACAAAGTCGTACCGCGGACATTTCATTTCCTGGCGAACCTGATCAAGAACTCACTACCCGACAAAAAGGTAGAAAGGCAACGGCATTGTGGATAGGGAGGCCAGGGGCCATACGGGGACTCTCGATTGCCGGTGTCATGCGCCTCAATACCATTCTCACGCTCAGTACAATCACTGCACATATGCCAGGCATCGGCGGCCAAGAAACAGAAGAAGGCAGCGGCAGGGGGAGCTGCACCCCCGGCAAGCACGAGCGGGTCCGTGCCCGGGTCCGCGGCTGTGCCAACTTCAGGGTGAGGGGCGACATGTTGCGAAAAGATTGCGGCGCAAGGTTCGAGGAGCACGGCAGCTTGGATGGTCCACCAAATCGGAGGGGAGGTATGAACCGAATGGGTCCTTGCAGAGGTTCTTCCGAGTTGGTCGGGGGAAGAGGATGATGCAAGAGGAAGAAGCGGTGTGTTCGCAGTGCGGTGCGTGCTGTTGCGTACAAAGGAAAGTGCACCACGCGGAGCGCTTCCGGTCCTTTGTCACTCGATACGTCGTGTCTCGCAGACACCGCTCGGAGAAAGGGCCGGTCACGGGGATAATTGAGAGAGAAATTAATGAAGCACGAAAGCAAAGGCGTGTTTGATACATGAAGGTGCCGCTTCCTGAGTACAAGCACTCCCCTTCGTTTGATTTAAAGGAGTGTCTGCCGGGTACTTTTGTGCAGCATTGCTTCTAACGCTTATATTGTTGATGCATGCGCTGAAACGAAGGTCATTAAGACATGATATGCTACTTTTTCTCTATTCCCTCACACCGCCCTCTGCTTCCCGAGGCGCCCACCAATCGATGAGCCTCAACACCCAATATTTATGACGCAGACGTGCAATGTCCGCCTCGCATGAGATCCAGTCGTCCCGACACACACAGTGGTCGATCTTATTTTCTTCCAACCCCAGGGCCACGGCTTCGTATGCTGCATGCATCACAGGGGACAAGGGGAGGAGGTCCCGTGCGGGAAAAGCCCGACAGTCCCGACGGCGGGTGCCAGGCATTAGTACATCCCCCAATTGCGAAAAGACGTCCATGTAGATGCCATTTTTGTGGCGGTGGTAGTTGCGGAGATCCAGGAGTTGGTTGTTGTGGTGCAGAGGGACGAGACCAGGGGGGCTTTGGGAGGACTTATCCTTCAAGAATTGAACATGGCCGTTGACCTTACGCGCGACTTGTAATGGGGAGCTTGAGGTGTCCGTGTCCCCCCTAGCCCCTCCCTCGGCCCCTCCCTCCCCCCCTCTCCCTCCCCCTCCCTCGCCAGAGGGGCGCGCCTTCAGCAGGTACCCTGGCTCGCATTCACGCACGGACACCGTCTTGCCCACATAAAACATGGCCAACGCCCAGGTGTCCTTGTCGCCCCACAAGGTGGCGTATGTGAGTGCCTGGCACGGCCCATTCAAGGCCAGGGACACGGCCAAGGCGTCGGCGTTTCGACGCTTGTCCATCACGACACAGGAGCTGTCGAGCTCCCTTCCGTTGAGGGCGCGGGCGACCTGCCGGACGTCCAGGCACATACCCTGCAGAATATACCGCCATTGGGCAGTGTCGATGCTGACGTAGTCACTAAAGACGGCGAGGCCGTGTCGGTGGTAGGACGGCAATCCGAAGAAGCGGGAGGCAGGAACAAAAGGAATGGCCCCCGCATCGAAGAGCAAAGCCTCTTGGAAGGAGCAAGCTTGCATGGCGTAGGCTTTAGCGGCATACCCTCTAAGTGCCTGCAGGGAAGGAAGGGGCTCCAATGTCCGAAGGCCCCGGGCATGGAGGTTACTCAAGGCACTTTCCAAGTCGAGTAGGCGGACATCAGGAAATGCTTCCAATGCTTTCAGGACAGGACCTTGGAAGACTTCCTCGGGCCCCGAGTAAAAGATTTCGATAGGAAGGTCCTCGTGCAATACCGTTCTCAAAACAAGCGCTGTGACGTAAGCGCCCGCAGCCTGTCGAGCTATTGCGCCAGATGCGGCAATAACGATGCCTTTCCCGTGGAAGAGGGCATCGGGCGTGGCCATAGGGGTCGCCGGGGTAAAGTTAAAAGCGCTGCCTAGTAAATGCAATGAAAACGGAGCTGCTACCGGATCAAATGGCGTGCAAACAGCATCATGCCGCCCGGTGGAGCTTAAGATCGGTCCGGGGAGAAAAAAGCCCGTTTGGAGAAAAATGTTTATAATTATAAGTCCCGCGACCCCCCGAATCACCCATTTCAGTGAAAATGCATTTCCGACGGCACGAGTACCAAATGTCGACATGTCTTGTGCCTGTATTCGCTAGTGCCTGCCCGACAAGCATGATGGTGACATCTTGAAACGAAGGACGAGGGAGGAAAGGTTGCTTTAGTAGCTAGAAGGCAGGAGGTTATTGCTCTGGTGACTAATTATGAGGACGAGACTGCTGCACGACGCATGAGTAGGAAAGCGATAAACCGACAATCACGACATTATTTCTGATGGAAAATGCCCGGATTCGAGATAAGGGATGCCCACTTCAGGGGTGCGTCGTATATTGACCCGGGGGAACGGAGGGTATCAGAAGAGCTGGCACGTCTCCTTGCTTTCAGAGATCGCTCAACGGGCATGGTATCCGCACGTCCCATCGTGACCTTACTTTGCATTAGTTCCCGTTGATTCGCGTCAGGACTTGCAGGACATATGCACTCAATATAGACCTGGTAGGTTAAGTATACGTGTGGATATTTTTAAAAATTACATAACTGTCCAACAACCGAACATCAGCAGGTCGTGGGCTTCCACCCTCACGCAATGCGCCACGGGGAGGAAACCTTTTCGATACTGTCCGCTAAGTTGTCTTCATGTCCATTGGGAAATATGCTGGCTTCGTAAGGTAGAAATTTCGACGTTGATACGGCGGGGTATGGACGAGGAGGCGCCTTTGCGCTTTTACGGCTGTGGCATCAACTCATTTTTCCAGTTGGGGCCGCTGGTGAGTGAGTGCCCATCCCAGAGCGCTGGCGCGGCCGCACAAGCAAGCGATGACGGTAGTGGCGCAATCATACAAGGGCAAAACATCCACATCTCGTCTCAAGAGAGAAAAAGCGTCCTGCACCTGCCTCAGCCCCTAGCCCTGGAGCGTTACGTGGCCGAGGAGGACGGGCTCGTGCAAGACATCGCATGCGGGGCAACATTTACAATTGCCTTAACGTCGAGAGGAGTGCCTTACCAGTGGGGAACAGTAAATGGTGCGCGGATACCGTGGGGACCATGAAGAAAGAAAGTAGTGGTTTTATGAACGACAAGCGATGTGACAAGGACCAGGTCTGAGCCCTTTCCCTCCCTCTTGCTGACAGGACGGGCCTATCCCGAGCCCTCGCGGGTCTCATTAGGCGTGCCGCTGAGATGTCTGCAAGTGAGCTGCGGGCGGAGGCATGCGCTGGCGCTGATGGAGGGGGGATTCGTGACGAGTTGGGGTGAGAGGGAGGGAGGAGATCTCCAGGGGGAAGGGAGGAGGGAGGTGTTGTCTCGTCGTCAGAGAGAACGGCGTGGCGTGTGTCCTCCCTCAAAGGCGTTGGAAACTCAGCCGTGCAACTCTCACACCCTCTTGATTACTGTCTGCGACAGGCGTGGGGTACTTTGGGCAGCTCGGGCAAGGGGACAATCTGTCCAGCGACAGGCCTCGGCTCATCCACCACCTGGACCCCCCCCGACTGGGAGGAGACCGCGTGGTGGCGGTGGCCTGCGGGGGCCAGCACTCGGCAGTGCACACGGCCGGGCAGTCCGTCTTCTGCTTCGGCTTCAATCGCTACGGCCAGGTGGGACAAGGCCAGGCGTGCAACAAGATCTCCACCCCGCGGCCCGTAAATATGAGTGGGATAGGTGAGGACGTGGGATGGGTCCTGGATCAAACAATTGCAACATATACACATATGTGTGTGGGGAAGGCTAAGGGGGAAGGTCATGCGGTGGGCGGGCAAGGATCTCTTCCCCCTGGGGTGTGTGAGTGTGGCGGAAGGGACGTCGGTAATGGAGGACGAAGTGGGCGGCCCCAACGCATTCCCGTTGCTTTTCCCCACTTTCTTTCCCGCTCCCAGGCTCCTCCCAGATCCGTCAACTCGTATGCGGGCGCCATCACACCTCGGTCCTGACGGATAAGGGCCAGGTCTTCAGCTGGGGCGCGTCCTCCTTTGGCCGTTTGGGTCTGCCCGACCCCAAGAAAATCGTGGGCCTACCCACGGAGGTCCCCGCCTTCCGGTGCTGCCCGCTGGCGGCCCTGGCCTGCGGGGATTTCCACGTGCTCGGCTTGGGCGTGGACGGGCGGGCCTACGCCTGGGGGTACGGCTCGGAGGGACAAGGGGGCCTAGGGGCGACCTTGCATTTGCGGACCCCGCGTCCCGTGGAAGGCTTGGAAGGGAGCCGGATCGCTCAGATTGCCTGTGGCGCCTGGTGGTCGATGGTGGTCACGGAAGCAGGGTGCGTGGGTGGAAAGGGGAGGGGTGGGTGGCGGGGCGTTCTGGTGTACGTGGGGGCGGGAAAGGGCGTTCGGGTCTCGGGCAGAGGCCGGGGGGAAAAAGGGGACCCGGCGGCCCAGAGAGGGCGTGGAGGCCAGCCGTCGTATCTCTCCCCGGATGAGCCCTGCTCTTTCCCGCCTTGGCCCGGGAGGAATCGTGTAAACCTTTGCGCATGGTCCCTCATCCCGTGACTTCTCCCCCTTCCTTTTCCTCCCTCGCACCGTAGTCGCCTTTACACGTGGGGCTATGGCGACGGCGGCTGGCTCGGGCTCGAGCGTGCTTCCAAGCTCCCATACGTGGAGCCGTGTCCCCCAGTCACCAAGTATGGGGCCACCTGCTCCTTTGACAGCGATTTCAACGCCTGTCTGCCGGCCGTGGTCTCAACGTTGTCGCACCTTCGCGTCGAAAAAGTGGTGGCGGGGGGGGGGCACACCATCATCTTGGCCAGGAGAATCCAGAGAAGGTTTTCACGGGCAGAAAGAAAGGTTGTGCAAGGATTGGATGGACATGGAGTCGGGGAAGGGAGGGCGGGGGAGCAGGACCGCAGGGCAAGGGGAGGGGAAGACGTGCCGTACGCCCTGATGGAATCGATCTCCTTGGCAGATGCGGCGGGGGGAACGCGAAGGGATTCGTCGGAAACAGGAGAGATGGGGATGCTGGGTATGGAAGGGTCTGTGCCTCATACCAGCCGGCATGCAAACAGAGCCTCGAGCGGTGAAAATGCTAACGAGAGCACCTCTTCTTCCTCCACGTCCTCCTCTTCTTTTTCTTCCTCCTCACACGCTCCGGCGTCTGTCATGCCCAGCACCTGACTTACAAAGACGCGGAGCCGTAAAAGCGGTCATGTACAGAACATAAAGAAATACTGGACGATAGGGGCGCACGTAAGGAAAAAGTGATGGAACGTATCAACATTGTACCTTCGTACTTCAGTTTCTCGTAATCAGTGGTGACAAAACACGACTGTTGCGCAAGCACCGTCAATTTTTCCTTTTAACCTACCCATGGACAGCATCTTTGTGGAATCTTTGGACTTGTTGACGACGCAGCGCAAGGATTTATTTATTTCATTGTTCCCCGTCTTTTCTTGTCCTTTCCCCCGTCGAATGAACCACGGGGATGCCCGCTTAATGCAAGTCCAACAAAACAGAAGAGCGTGTACACGTCGTGACAGCACCACGCCGTCAATCAAATCGTGACATGCCCATTCATTCAACATGCTCATGAGCCTGGTCGCGATTCCGGGAAGCACGCAGGCATGGTATTAAAAACTCGGTTGCCCTGTGGCGGGAATTTTCAAAGCTCCCATGCAAAATGTTACGCCATCGCTGTGAGCTGGTTTTCATCCGGACTCGTCATTGTGCCCATAGTCGTCTTTTACTGTGTCTTTCCTCTCACGCGAACACACCATTTTCATAGCAATGCTCACCGGCACATATTTTTTACCCTTCCGCGTAAATTAGGTTTGCGGGGCCGCTGCACTCTCCTCTCTGCGTGCATCGAGACGAAAGCACATCATAAGCAGCAGTCCATGTATGCGCCGCAACGATTGGTGTCGGCTCAAATCCTATTCCGGCATCATTCTCTTCTGTTTCTTCCGGTGCTGATGGGGCTCTGTACGCTTGTTCCCGACGTGACTCGTGCTTTTACGCCGCTGTACATATCAACCCCCCCCGCGTCGTCGCCCTCCGTAAGACATTCCTTCGCTTCACCTTCAGCGCGACAGTGCCAGACGAGAAGAAGAAGTCCATGGGATCCTACACACGACCTCGTGCGCCGTGCGATGCAAACAGTTGGGCACGATGCGGCGGTGGAGACGGCCTTACCCTTGCTTTTTGGCTCGTGGACTCTGGAGGAGAAGCGTGTGATTCAACCCCTGTGGGGTATGAAACCCGTACGCCACGCGGGCGCCTTGGGTATGCCCGATGGTTCATCTTCCACATTCGAGGTCTTGCTGAGACCTAAAGGTCGCCTGGATCAACCGGTGGACAGCGCGGTGCGGGGCTTGGACTGGACCCTGAACTTCAAAGACATGTACGCCACGGGCCGCTTGGAGTTCAAAATCGTGCATCCCCCCCCGGACAAGAAGTTGATCGCCAACGACCAGATCCCCCACATTCATTACTACTCTGGGACGTTTTGCGACGGTCTCAACCGTGTGGAGGGCTTTGTAGAGAGGTACGCGGATATCGAGGATGAAAAGTTAGGACCGATCCGAAAGAAAGTGAGGATCGGGAAATTTTGCCTTGAGAAAAAGAAGGAGGAAAAGGGGGAGGCGAAGGATAGCATGGTGGCAGCCAGTCTATTGGCCTAGGACGGGGGGGGGCGGCTTACTGACCACCCCACTAATGACTTGTCCTGATAACGTCGGGTTGAATATGTGAGGACGTTGCGTGAGAGGCAAGTGCGTCGGGCAGCCATGTACATACTTCAGTTCCGTCTAGGAAAAAGGCCTGCCAATGTATTTGAACGGGGAATGGTAACAATGTGTGTTCTGAGAAGAAACGGGTAGTGAAAGACGTGTTGTAGTGTACTTCTAGCATCTATACCGCCTGGGTGGATCGGAGTCCAAAGCGCAGGACCGGGTCCGTGATACGACGGATCGTGCCACGTGTCGCCCCTGATGTGCCCTGCTTCAAGAGGCTTCAGACAAGGAGGATTCGCGCATGTGGATGCCAGACACAGAAGAGCGTTCCGATGTGACGAAAAGTCCTTGATAAAGAGTCAACGCTTGAGTAAACATACATACCGCTCTACACGATTTCTTAATTCCTACTGAGGGTTTAAACTGCATTTATAGATGCACGGTGCAGGTCGCTATTGTTGATTTTATAGGCAAAGACAAATCGAAATTGAGTCTTCGGGGAAGCTCCATCAATCACGGTGTCGGAATTCTCGGCCGAGAAATTTACGGCCAGGCTGAAATATTCCACCAACGGACAGAATACTGCGCGTACAAACACCCACTTGCATTTTCTACATACAGCGAAGGTCATTAATCTTGTAAAAGATATTCATCTCCTGCATATAATCCTCAACGAAACACACTCAATATGGCATGCACTTAATCGCCATTGAAAAAGAAAAAAGTGTACACGATACATAAAATAATAATATTTTTGCCCATGTAGGCACAACTGACGGTTTGTCGCTCTTCACCCGTCCATTGAACAATCACGATCGCTTTGTGATGCTCTAAAACTTAATCTCTGTATGGTAAGCACATGTCATTAAAGCCCTTTATATCAAGGACAGTTTTGTGTCACTTGACGGAACACGATACGCGGTACTGCGTTCTAGGATCTTCTCCCGAGAGAGTCGCTGATACTTGCATCAGGTCCTTGAAGCCTTGGTACAGATAAGACAAGGATGGCTCGATGTGTATCAGCTTTCTATTCGCTTGATTTTTATTTCTGGCATAATTGAAGCATGATGGTTGCGGACGCTGGTGATTTGACTTCGGTTACCTGACCAACTTTGACAAATGGAGTGTGTGAATTTAAGAAATAACTGAATTCAGTTTCCTCGAAAGAAATACCTTGAAGGAATCTGTTACAATTTTTTTCTTGCTTGCCTTGCCATACCCACGCTTTTGCCACGATCTCCAGACAGAGATCCCATGATGGGTGGCAATGATGGACATCTCCCGATGAGCACTCTTCCCCCGCGCGGCCCAGTAACCATTTGGACACTCGAGACTTTGGGGGCATTTTTACGTCTCTCGGAATGGATGAAGTATTTCCACGCGTATCAATGCGTTTTTAATATCTTACGCGTACTCGTGTTTTACGCTGGTGCAGCGTAATTCTCTCTCACCTGCTGATTTAATCTGATAGAGTATCGGAACAAATACGATCACCGTTTAAAATAATATCGAAGGGAAAGTCTGCAACTTCGTCATCTTATTTTTCTTTGAAATCTTGTTAACCACTCTCTTCCAATTTGGGTGGGAGGAGGACGACAATAACATTAATTGTCCATGTATACATGTGCTGCACACATACATGTATGCGAAAGTTCGGATTTTGAGGTCGGCATAGGGCGACAGCTGACGTTTGCGGACGCCAGATCCAGGGTATGTCAGCATTGCGTGACTCAGGTTTTTGTTCCATTAGGGGTATGACGGAGGAAAGCCGAAGGTTGTTGAGCGACAAAAGCTGGCAATCACTGTATTCTGACAGACACATGCTTTTTGGTTGACTACTGCTGTCAGCCATTTTTGGTCGTCCATCGTTTTTGTTGACTTGGCTTCATACCAGATCTTCGAATGCGTTGCCGTCCTCTCCTCCACCACTTCACCGTATGTGACTCTTACTTTATGTTCTACACACTGTACAGGGAGTAATATGAAGCCCTACCCGATTGTCACTATTGCGACTCTAGCCATTGGCGCAGTAGCTGTGCACGGCTTCGTTATCCCAGCCCCATCGTCTCGACGCATCTCGCACGATCCTTGGAGCTCCACCAGGTTTCTGCGATATGTCGACGTGTTACAATCCACAACACTGCCGTCTGACACACCTGGTATCAGTAGTAATAGCATAGTAACCAATGGCTTGTACCCGTCCGATCCAGTTGACGACGCAAGCTGTGTATCTACAGAAACAAACCTTCCAATCTCCTTGAGGAACGACCGTATCGTTGAGAAGAAGTCAAAGCGGAGAGGTCCACCGCCACCTGTCATGGTAGCAGACGGTGACGTCCTGGAAAGTTCTTGGATCCATCGCTCGTACGTGGCCACACATTATCTCGTCACGCTGGCAGCTATGCAACAGGTGGCGTCTACGTATGTGGGTAACGGGGGGGTGACGCCCGGGGACCTGACAATGTTGGCCGCGACGACGGCTTTCTCCGTCCTCTTCTCCGATTTTTTCAGCGGAATTTTCCATTGGTCGGTGGATAATTATGGGAACGGAAAGACGCCAGTGTTGGGCACAGTGATCGAGGCCTTTCAAGGGCACCACGACGCGCCGTGGACGATCACGTACCGGCAATTCAGCAATAACGTGCACAAGATCACCAAAATCACCATCCCCGCCATGCTAGCCATTGTAGCCCTTCACCCGTCTTCTCCTCTCGTCACGTTGTTTGCAACTCTGTTCTTCAATCTGCAGGTACTCAGCCAGGAATTCCACAAGTTATCCCACTTGTCCAAGCCTCCCGCTTGGGCGGTGAGGCTTCAAGACCTGGGCCTGATTATTTCCCGGAAAGAGCACGGACAACATCACTCCAGCCCATTTGAAAGCAACTATTGCATCTTGACGGGTAGTTGCAATCGTATGTTGGATGAAAGTGGGTTCTTCCGGTTTTTGGAGAAAGCAGTGTACGATGTGACCGGCGTGATGCCGAACTGTTGGAAGCAAGGCTCTTCGGAGTTTCGAGCAGAGATGTTAGTGGGAAGAAGAGGTGGAGCGGACGCGAATATGGTGGACGAGAAGATGGAATGAGAGGAGTGACGCGGCAAGTTGCTCGGAAGGGATAAGGAGATAGCGAAGTCCTGGGAAGCCTGTCCAGCATGTCCTCGACGTTGGGTGAAGGGAGAACAGAGGCTGCTCAAGACATGCGAAACAAGGGAGAAGAATGTGAAGGTATCCAAGATGTATATTACCATTTGTGGTGGTGTCTCGGTGTGTTTGTGCCAAGGAAGCGGACCGGTAGGACGCTGACGCACATAGCCATGCTGACCGCACCCCTGCCCCGCAATTGTGGGAGGGGACAGGGCCAAAAAGAGTAACCGGAACCAGAACGAACTCAGTGCAAGCGACAAGAGTGCAGCGTCTCCGTGTTGTGCTTGGTTACTGAGTTTTGTCGAGGTACCCTGTCGATCAGTTCGGATACTTGAAAAACTGATGCGAAATTTTGTTCACTGGAAGGGTGGTTCCCGCACCGGGTTGACAAAGCGCGACTGCGGTGAGACCTGAAACATTCAGCCAGAAACATGAAAGAAAATGTTATGTTTTATAGCCTGGAGCCCATCGTTCGCGCCGGTTCGGTCTTGGTCATGTTTTTTTTTTCTGTAACTGTTACCCCTTCATCTCGCTGCCTGCTGAAGTCCTTCGACGGGGCGAAAGCACTTGTGCCTCGAAACCATCCGAATCCTTTGCAGGTACCCCTTCTTTCTATTCCCCTACTCATCTTCGGCTGACAATTTTCTCTTGAGTATCCCCGCATAGATTCCTACACCGGACTCTGGTCTATCGGACCCTACCTCATAGTCTGGATGGCCGTGCGCGTTTAGAACTCTTTGCCCTTGTCCGAGTTGTTGATGCCCAGAAGCTCCACTTCGAAGACCAAGGTGGCACCGCCGGGGATCTTGGCACCCTGCGAATGATTGGGGAAGCATGGTGCCGTGACAATGTTAGCCGTCTGAGGGGGGGACGAAAGTGCTTCAAATAATGCGATAAAGGAACTGTGTACAAAAAGACAGCCTTGCTGCGCAACAAATGGCACACATTACGGTGGTGAACGTGACGTATAGCCGACGTTGACCGAGCATGGGATCAGGGCAACGAGATGACTCACCGCGCCACGGTCTCCGTACCCAAGAGACGACGGGATCGTCAAACGACGTTTCTCGCCCACGCCTGTCAAATCATGGAAGGATAACGCCGGGCGGGCGGCGTTGAGTAGGCCCAGAGACGAATGGGGGTGCCAGAGGGGATGAAGTCGACAGAAACGGGCACCGAGAATATGTTCCTTGATAAACCAAGCCCCCCTATTCACTTACACATGTTCAAGAGGCCATTGTCCCAACCCTTGATAACCTGTCCAAGCACAGTATGGAGCGCGTGAGAAAAGGTCTTCGTGTCAACGGAAAGCCGCGAAAGGAGGCATGTCAAAGAGGAAGACGCACCTGGCCCTGCCCCAGCGTGAATTCGAAAGGTTGGTTGCGGTCCAAGCTTGAATCAAACTTGCTCCCATCCTTGTACAGGGTCCCCGTGTAATGCATTGACAACATGTCACCCTTCTTAGACTTAATGTCGCAAGAGTCCGGGCGGAATTTGACACCTACGCGCTGTTGGAAGAATATCACTGTGAGGCCCCTCACACCTTTGAACAAGACCCTCCTTCCGCGTCTCCCCTTACCAATTTCTCGTTCGGGTCGAGGTCCACGCCATCCCCCTGTTTAGCAGAGGCCGTCAAGACCACCACGGCCGAGAGAGTCAGGAAGAAAAGGCGGCGAAGCATGGTGCTTTTCGGGAGTCGCTGTATCGGGATTGGTTTGAATCAGCATGTCGCTCAAATCAGCCATTATCGGGTTTCAGTTGTGGGGAAAACCACGCCCGAGAAATATCTACCTCTAGTTCACCACGCGCATTACCATAAACGAGTAAAATTTGCCAAATCCATGGGGATGGCAGCAAACATTAAGCGTGGCCTTTCGAGGGTCGTGGGGGGGCTTTTATTTTGAAACGATGTTTTCTTGGGCGAGTCTCATCCGTGCTGGCGATATCCCGACATTGCGGAGGCTAACATGAATCTGTTACGCTTGCGCCCATGCCACAGAGAAAACTGGGGGCTTCTCAGCATTTCATCCTCTGCCTGGCAATTTTGTCGGCACCCCTAACAAGTCGAAAGCAAATTTGTAGCACGAGAAGCCAGGACACTCCTCGTCCATCCCTGCTTCTTAACCGGCAAGGAACCTCCTCCTGTACAGTGACCAGTTTTGCTCCCTCGCCCGCCCTCGCAGTTGCTCCCCTATGGTCATGGTCGCCACATTCTTTCTTCAGTGCAATTGAAACCTCTCGCGGGCACAATTATCCGTGCGCCTGCCAACACGGTCGGGTTCGAGGCTGGCATCCTCTTACGAATGCACCGTTAGTCCGAGCCTTGGGTGACAACTTTGAAGACCAATTAAAGCAAACGACCGCCACTTCTCATTCGTTTGGACCTGAGAAGCTTTCCACCATGCCCTCAACCGCATCCAGGTCAGCTGCAACGCTTCGAGAGATGGATGTCCGCGTCCCGTCAAGGGACGGTGTGCATATTGCCTGCAAAGTTAGTAACAAACGAAGCCCTTACGCGGTCGTCATATCTCACCCCTACGGACCGTTAGGAGGCCATTTGGGAAACAACGTCGTGTGGGCTCTAACGCAGCACCTGTCTCGTTTCGGGTTTACGACCCTGCGGTTCAACTTTCGGGGCGTCCTCCCGTCCACGGGTCGTACGTCTTGGACGGGGGCAGGAGAGAAAGCGGATATGCGTGCCGTCTGCGAGTATGCCTTGACCGCGCTTCAAGACCCGCCCCAAAAACTTTTGATCGTGGGGTACAGTCATGGCAGCGTGGTAGGCGCGGCCCTAGGGGGGGAAATGCCCGAAGTGCACGCCTACGCTGCAATTGCTTATCCCTTCAGTGTCGCTTTCGCTCTGACACTGTTCAATCATCGGGGATTCCTGGATTCGGCAGCACGGGGAAACAAGCACAAACTGTTTGTCATGGGGAGCCAGGATCAATTCACGAGGATCGGTGCCTTTGCTCGAAGGACGCGCGAGCTTCCCCCCCCTACCGAAGTGGTGACCATGGAGGGGGCTGACCACTTCTTCTTTGGGAGGGAGGCATCCTTGTGTGCAATTGTTCAGACGTGGCTCGAGAAAGTGTTCGGCACTGATGAATTGAAGCTGGTTACGGCGTCGGCTGATCCTCTTCCTCACGCCTCTGTGAGTGCCTCCCTCGCGGCCGCGCAATTGCAGGCGCCAGCCGACCGAGGTATGGGCCGTCATGGCTTCGAAGGGAGGACTGAGAGTACGGACGGAATTGAGCACGGAGACCTGTGACGCGGGTAGGCAAGAGCTAATAACCGAGCGAGATATTTGATACCCGACTGGAGTATCTGGATTTGATTACGTCTTCTTTCGGAACCAGCCTTTTTTTTTCTTTGACCGACTTACCGACTAAATCACATGGTGAGACGTGTCGTGGAATTGTGTCGTCGAATCAATCGCCCGACACAACAAGAACCTCGACCTAACAACGTTGGACAGATGGATTACTGCACTTCGAGAACTTCGGAGCGCAAGGTATCTCCAACCTAACCAGAACGTGGGGCAGGAGACTCATGGGCCACGAGTACAGGAGACTCATGGGACAGGAGTACAGGAGTCTCCTGCCCCACGATTTTGGTTAGGCTGGAAATACCTTGGTCGAAGGTGGACGTGGGAAAGGCCTTGCGCCCCGAAGTTCTCGAAAAGTTCAGTGCACTAGTCACAAAGTGTCGGGCGAACAACTTCTGGAGCCTCTATTTTTGAGACCAAATTTTTGCTTTCTTAGTAGTTTTCGTGAAGACGTTCAAGGTCTTATCGATCGCACTCTCGTAGCGCCGCTCCCTGCGGCGATTTCTTTCTTCCGCCAATCCCTCCGGGCCATCCCAGCGCTCGTATGCCTTGGCCCGTAGAAGCCTTCGACAGTATAGTTTCATCTTTTGGTATTTCGTGTTTCGAGGGTTGTTGCGTTCGAGATAAGGCATTACGCGCATGGTGCCTTCCTGCAGCAGAAACTCGGCGACCGCATCTCCCTTCGTCACCAGCCCGTACTCCTCCTCGTTATTGTTCTTGCATGGAGTGCAGACAGTAATACGGAACACATCGTGGTACATTGGGTCCACCAGCCCGCTTCCACATACTTCACAGGACAGCCCCTTCCCTTCCACTTGTGTTGCTTTCGGCACGGGGGCACTAGGTGCCGCCGTCGGGACACTGTCTGTGGAGTCTCCCTCGTCCTCCGGCCCTTCTCTTGTAAATCCTCCCTGAGCTAGCAGGTTTTGAAGGGCCTGACTACTGCTTTCGGGCGTATTGGTATCGGCCGCGGTGAGCTGCAGTTGCTGTTCCCGTAGAAGCTCGGCGTGCTGCTGGAGTCTTTCCTTTTCCTTTCGTTCGCGCAAAGCCAATGCCCGCTTCCGATTTTCTTCTATTCTGGCCCGCTGCTCATCTGTGAGCATGTTTCTGATGAGTCAAGAAGAATGTTTAGTATGTGGTCACTTTTCTTTCTAGGCATGTGAAACGAGACGGAGGAAGCGCAGCAAGACTTGGCGATACTTCGTTCAGTAACTACAAGCCCGGAAAGCACTTTGATTGCAAAACATATTCATTGAATTTTCTTTTCTAAGTGTTTTTCACTCCACAAAATTTTCGTCCCACATGAAATCTAGGTATCGACGTAATTTGCATGCAATGATTCGGTACGTCCGCCACAACAGTTCACCGCACACGAAGTCGACAACCTCCCCACCCCATAAACCCACGCTGAAAATTACTTGCTGCGCTGCCACGACAGGGCAAGGCGTGGTGTATGTTTGAGGATCCCCTTTTACCTATTGATTCGTAAATTGAGTCATTAAGGGATGTACGTTGCCGGCATTTTTGATTTGTAGACTAAGCGTTTGCACTTTCGCGCAGAACGAAGAGTCAGAAAACGCGACAAGAAATCCATCATATGCAGGTTGCCACCTGCTTCCAAGTTTGACATAGCTTCCTTAACATTCACGTTGCTTATTATGCGTGTTTAATTGATATTGCACAAGCCTTTCGAAAGAGCCTTCTGTTCCAGTACCAAAGTAAAATCAACCAGTACTCGTTAATATGATCAAAGCGCAGAAGCCACACTTCAGAATGAAGCGTGCTTGTTTCCCATGTCGAATGTTTCTCTCAGTTCATTCACAGACGACTCAAAACATTTTCCGCCCGTGAAAATTTAATATGGCCCGAGGGATCCACCAGCAAGTCCTCAATGACACCATCGCCGTTCACTACCATAGCGAAACGTTGCATTCGCATGCCCATCCCGCGCGCTGATCCATCCAGCTCCATATCCAATGCTTTCGTAAGAGCATGGTTCCCATCCGCTAAAAATGTAATCGCGAGAGGTTGCCTTTGCTTGTCAGTCCCCAAGGTTCTGGCAAAGGCGTCCATGACAAATGCTGGCATGGCAGAGATGAAAGGAAGCTGGCATTAATAATGGTGGAAGACTTAGGTTCGACGCGTACCAGACACATTCATTTCTTTCCGTTCGTACCGTCCGCGGTGCTGATCACGTATATGTCATCTATGCCCTTGGCTTGCAAGCGGAGGGCTGTCTCGATGAAACCGGGGACGTGGCTTTTTGAGCACCCAGGCGTGAACTGTTGGATCATATATTGGTTGATTGATTGCAGCACGCTCGATTTCGACGCGATGGTAATGGAGTGGGCCTTCCACAGACTTCGCGATCGACTTACCGGTCCTGGAATGCCCACGAAAATTACGCGCCGTTTGCCTTTAACAAGTTCCCAGGAGCGAACAGAAACTGGTTGACGAGGTTTATTGTCGGAGTGTGCAGGCTCCAAAACCCAGAGGTCAACATTTGGAAACAAATCACCAACTTGGGAAGGCATTGTCTTGTCTGAATCGTAGTGGTTTAATGCCTCAAGCGTAACTGCTGCTCCAGCCAGCGCCCATGGGATGTCCCTGTAGAGAATTTCATCCCCACATATGTGTATTCGCAAATATTTGAATAAATTCTCATGGTGGGGAAGAGGAAACTGTCCTTCAAAATGCCGCTTTACCATAGCACACCGTGATCGCCGCCCGCGACAAACAGGGCCATAAAACCTTCAAGACCGCCGAATTGAATGCCTTGACAAGCCACAGAAATTCACCCTTAACTTGTCTGTGTAGGTGTGTAATACTTCCGTACAGATGCTCTTTTCCTTGTACAATTTGTGTGTTTCGTTGTCCACGGGTAGGCCGTTCAATGTACCAGAGATAGTATCTTACCAACGGGAGGCTATCTGCATCATATTATTCTGAAAGACAGCCATGTATCAGCACACCTTTACGCAAATGTCTGCGCCTCAAGCTCAGCAACAATATCCGCAGCAATATCAATACCCCTACCATGGAGCGCCACCGCATAATGCCTCGTTTCCCTCTAGCATTTATGGGAGCTATCAACCAGCCCAATGTCCCCCGTCCAATCCTTACGCAGCACACATTTATCCTCCATTTCATGGGAATATTAGCAGTTCCACCGGTCCTCCGCCTCCTGAGACATACATATGTCATTCATGTGGACAGCGAGGCGTGCACTGGGTTACAAAGTGTCCGGTCGTCGCGGGGGTCCGGCCGCAAGAACAGCAACAGCAGCCGCATGCCCCTAGACTTTCGCTTTACTCCTCCAGCATCCCTCGGCACCCAGAGAGTCTGGCTCAAGATGTACAACATCATTCTATGGTCATGGCTTCATCTGCCCAGCAGGGATCAGAAGCCCGGCACGACCGACCCACAAGAGCAGGAAGAGGCAGGGGAGGAAGAGGACATCGAGGGATGGGCCGCGGTGCGGGGGGAAGGGATGGAAAGGAAAGGAGCAGGTGGCCATATGGAGAGCAGATCTTGGAGAGGACGGGTGGCGGAAGCCGTGGAAACATCTCCAACCCCTTTTCGACTGACAGCACGCATGCCTCCGTCCCTGCCTGTCCTGGACCGTGCTCGGGGCCCACGGGAAAGGAGAGCACCGAGGCAGCCTCTTCAGTGGGAGGCACAAACGTGGAAGGTGAAATGCATCGGTGCCAGGCTTGCGACAAGTCCTTTGAAAGCCAGGCGCAATACCAAGCCCATGTGGACGCGCACGAGACCTGCCAGCACCCAAACTGTCACTTCCAAGGGTCCCGACAGGTGGTGGGAGGGCACTACCGGCTGGTCCATGGCAAATATAAGGGCACGGGCTTTCGAGTGATGAATGTGGAAGGTCGACGGTACCGGATTCTGGTGGGGAATGCGCCGGAGGAAGTAGAGCAATGGCGGGAAGAGCGGAGGAAGAATTATCCGACGGCGCAAGCGGTGGCGAGGCGGGTGGAGGAGGCGCGAACGAGGCTCGGGCGGGGGGGAAATGGAAGGAAGAGATGGCGAGACGTGGTCGAGGGGGCAGAAGGGGGGGGGGAGGAGAAAAAGCAGGCGATCGGGGAGGGAGCGGGACAGATGGGTGGCCTGGTGGGTGGTGTGTACGCTAGCGAGGAGGAGGACGAGGGCAGAGGCGAGGGCGAGGAAGGGGCCGAAGGACTTGGTCCAAACGCGTCAACGGCGTCTCCCGGCGTTGTCGGGGAAGAAGGGGAGGCCGGTGCCCGGGTTTCTGTCCTCCACGGTGTTTGTCGTGCCTACCTGCGGAGCCAATGTCCCTTGAACGCGACGCGTTGCCGCTACCGGCACGGGCCCCGGAAGGGCACGGGAGGCTTGTATTGTCGGTTTTATTCGAAGCCAAGGGGTTCCTGTCACCACGGGGAGGCGTGTCAGTTTGTCCACGACCCGGCCTTGAAGGCGGAACGGGAGCAGTGGGTGGGGGAGAGACGGGCGCAGAACCAGGAGGCGCGAGAGGGGGGCGGTGGGGCCGATGAAGGGAGGAGGAAGGAGGGGCGGCGGAAGATGCACCTGGAGGGGCAAAGGAAGGGAGGTGGGGAGTGCGAGAACAGAAAGGCAGGGGGCCCAGGGCGAGAGCCGACCTTGTTGAGACGGCTGTTGGGGCTGGAAGTGAACAGGGAAAGGCGGCTGGTGTTGGCCTCCATCCGGTACTTAGTCCGCGCCTCCTTCTTCCACGCAAAGCCTTCCTCCCTCCCGTCCTCCCTCCCGTCCTCCCTCCCGTCCTCGTCCCCTTCCATGGGACCTTCCCCTCGGACAACGCTGCTGACGGGCGACGCCAGGGAAGGGGAAGAGGGGGAAAGGGAGGGAGGAGGAGTTGAAGAGGAGGGTCGGGAAGGGGAGGATCGAGATTGGGCAGCGGGTGCTGCAGGGGGGACCAAGGATGGGGTGGCGGAGGGAGATTAATGGGAGGATAAGATGGCGAGGAGTTGGCAGCACTGGCATAGCCACCACGTGTGCATGAGGAGTACCGTGGAGACACGATGTGCCGGGCAGTTGCGGGATAGGAATGTGAGGTTTCGGGAGCATGTTACACACAAGCCGGGCCATGCGAGGGTTTCAAAGCACTTGTATACTGAAGGGCTAGCGACAGCGCGTGTTACACAGATCTTGTTTTTTCTTTTAAATGGGACAGAAAACGTATTTCGGGCAGGTCGCTGTCCATGGACCTTATCACGCACGTCTGCAGCGCTGGCATTGACGAGGATTGGTCTCGAGAACGGCTGCTTATTGTGGGAGGCCCCAGCGGGCGCCGAACTCCTCCTTTCATGATCGACCGCATAACTTTTCTTCTCCATCTGGTCGACGTGTGGGCAATCGCACAAGGGAAGGCGGGGTCAATCACGTCGATACATGTGCATTAGTTCCCGGCCTTCCTCTTCTTCCCCCGAAAAGCTCCCCCGCGGCCTCTGCCCGCCGTCTTGCTGCTCTCCTTCTTTTTCATGCCCTGCACCTTCTTGAACACAGGAGCGTGCTTGAGGATCTCTGGTAGCACGATGAATTTGAGATGGCTCCCTCTCAAGTACACTTGTTCCAATTTACGGACTTTGCCGTTCCGTGCGGTGTGTGTGACGTCCGAGAGGTGGACGTTCATTGTGTCTTCAGATTCCATCAACAATCCTCGATAGACCTCCCCGGATTTTAGTTCTGCCGTGACCACATGACCCTCTCCTTCTTTTAGCAGCTTAACTGGCACGCTGAGCGCTGTGTGTAAGGGTAAGTGGAGAAATTGTGGCATGGGAACGGGAGATGGTAGCGTTACGTCGAGGCACGAGATATCAGACCCACCCCTCGTCCTGCCCGCGACATCACAAAAGAGCAAGTTGGTGAAGAATGTAGAGCAAAGTAATTGTGTTACAAGAGACCGACTCTCCTTTAACAGATGCCCAAGTAAAGTGCAAAGCGGAAACGCAAACAAACCTTTCATGGTGGCCATGCCTACGTTCGCAAGGGAAGAACTGCTCCCTTTGAACCCGCTCCCGTACTTCGATAAGCCCGCAAATCTCTTCTGTGCAGTGGGATAGCAGTCACAATGGACGTGAGCGATGAAGCCGAGAAAAAAGCGCGGGGGCACGGGTGAAGAGAAAGAGCGTTTGATTGCACGGTGTGGTCGTGTTCGCCACAGTGGTGGTGGAGCTTGTCGTGGAAAGTCCTATTCTATCAGCTTTGGCAAGTCTATGGGCTGCATCAATGGCGAGGCCCTTCATGAACACTCTGTATGGAAGCCTTCGCGCGTATAAGTGGTCATATCTTATTTGGAAGCGACGTTCTTTTCACACCCTGTGAGTCTGGTTTTACGTGCACTCTTCCCCTCGCGCCATGCCCGACGGCGACAGAGGTCCCGGTGGGTCGTAAGGGAAGATACTACCTGATCGTTGACATTAAAAACACACACGTAGTTACATACAGTTGGGGTAAATGGAGCGAGAATGATAGTATAAGTGTTGGCAGATCAGTTTTGTCCATTCCGAAGGCAATGGGGAAGAGAGGCAGGTTTTACGGCCCGTCTAAGTGCAACTTTTGCCTTCCACCCCCGGCCATGTTCAATGCCAGACCCCACCACCTACTCCACAGGGTGCACGACACACAAATAAGTAAGGAATAAGCAGCAGGTCGTACGGATAAGTGAGTCATTCTGTGATTCATTCGCTGGCTGTCGACCTGTCATGAAGCGGAGGCTGCGTGGGAGCAGCCAAGATCCTCCTTATGCCTTGTCTCGGAATGCCTCTGCCACCGCAGCCGTCGTGGTGGTGGCCCTCTCATGTGTGTGGAGCACGACCCGGGCGTTCCACATGCCATCAACCTCTAGGCCGTTCTCCCGGTCGCTTCATCGCAGCGTCGCTCGCATCAGACCGCAAGTTTCCAGCCTGATGGCAAAGAGAGATGCACCGGGAGGCGGCGATGTTTTGGTCATTGGAGGGGGCCTGGCGGGCTTGTCGACTGCACTGGAGCTTTCCCAACGCGGAGCCAAGGTAGTGGTCGTGAGTAGGGACGAAGCTGAATCGGCTAGCATGGCAGCGGGGGGCATGCTGGCTCCTCAGGCGGAACGCCTAGAAGCCGGTCCGTACCTGGATTTGTGCTTGCAAAGCCGCGACATGTACAGCGAGTGGGCCGCAGATCTGGAGCAATGGTCGGGTGGGATCTCCACTGGGTTCGCCGCCGCAGGGGGGTTTTTAGCACCTGCCTTCACGGGCGATCAGGTGGATGGTTGGGTGCCCCCCCCGGGGGCAGGGCCGGCCTACCGTTTAGATGGGCCGCAAATCCGAGGCATGGAGCCAGCCTTGTCGCCGCACGTGACCGGGGGCTGGTGGTACCCCGAGGACATGCAAGTGGACGCCCGTCGTCTCTTTCGCGCACTCCGGGAGGCGTGCCTGCGGGCGGGCGTCAGTGTCTTGGAGGGGTCCGAGTGGGCGGTGGAGGCCCTGGTCTTCCATCCCGCCTTGCCAGCCGTCCAGGCGGTCAAAATGAGCGACGGGCGCCGGCTTTCGTTCGCACAGGTAGTGGTTGCGAACGGTGCGTGGATGAACCGCCTGTTGCCCGTGCCGGTGGGCCCTGTGAAAGGGCAAATGCTCTCATTGCGCCCGAAAAAGGGCGAACCCAACCCCTTGACCCGGGTCATCTTCGCGGAGAATTGCTACTTGATTCCCAAGGCGGATGGCCGCCTCATCGTAGGCGCCACCGTGGAGGCAGGGCAGTGGGATCGGGGGGTAACGGCGAAGGGTATCCACGACTTGACCCAACGGGCCTTGCAAATCTGCCCGGCGTTGGGGAACTTGGAACTGGAAGAGACATGGGCCGGTCTGCGCCCTACCACCCCCGACACCCTCCCTGTGCTGGGAAGCACGCCCTGGGAGAACCTCTTCGTGGCTGGAGGGTATTGGCGGAACGGCGTCTTGCTGGCGCCCCGTACGGGCCAGCTGGTGGCTGATTGTGTGGAGGGGAAGGTGGGTGCCGACGATGCGGCCCTCCTTTCCCACTTTGCATGGAGCCGGTTTTTGCCTTCCCGAGTGGGAGAAGCCCGGCAAGGAAGCAAAAAGTCAGCTGCGACCGTGGCCGCCGACGCGACTGTGGGGGATAAAAGGAGCGCTGAATCCATGTCTCTTTCTACGCCGCCTCGTGGAGCGACAAGTCCTGCGGCAGACACCAGCGCCGGGGGACCAAGGCCGTCTTCTCCTACCGCCCCCGCAGATACAGTCACTCACCATGACGACCCGTACGCGGACTATGCTCAGTTGAAGGCGGCGGGCAACGTGGAGGACACGGAGGCGATCATTCGGGAGGCGCGGAGGGTGTGCCGGGAGGGTCTGGTGGGGTACGGCCTGGGGGAGGACGCGGTGGGGAGGGAGACGGCGAGTAAGTTCAACG
>Ga0102934_1000274_pt1 | contig 33125 bp, 28 predicted proteins | sample SalPonR2_A_D1_MG_FD_78175 | JGI IMG/M metagenome (GOLD analysis project Ga0102934, IMG submission 78175) | Salt pond soil microbial communities from South San Francisco under conditions of wetland restoration - Salt Pond MetaG R2_A_D1_MG | ecosystem: Environmental > Aquatic > Marine > Intertidal... | reverse complement strand
GCCTCCCCCTCCCCCTCCCCCTCCCCCCCCGCGACCCTGCGCTGGGAAATTTGATAGCCGCGGATTTAAAGGCAGCAGCACAAAAGCATCCGCAGCGGGCGGTAGCTTGCTGCTGCCTCCGGACAAGGTGGCCCCTCTGCCCCCCTTGCTGGGGCCCCCGCCGCAGTATGGTCGGAGCGTAGCCGCGTTCCGAAGGCGGGAGATGATCGGAAAGGGAACTTACGGGGAAGTGTCGCGGGCGGTGGACAAAGATACTGGAGAGACCGTCGCTCTGAAGAAAATGAGCCTCACGCTCCCCGGCGAGGCGAATCAGAAAGAGGGGCTGGCCGTGACCGCCCTACGGGAGCTGAAGGTGCTGCAGAAGCTTAGGCACAAGAACGTGGTGGCTTTGAAGGAGGTAGTGACCGAGCACGGCCGGTCGCACATCCCGCACGAGGTGTACCTGGTCCTCGAGTACTGCGAGTCCGACCTGGCGGGCATCGTCAGGACGTGCTCTCTCCTCGGCGTGCACATCCGCAGCTACACCTACCAGATCCTGGCGGGGCTCGCCTACATCCAGCGGCACGGTCTCCTGCACCGGGACTTGAAGACTGCCAACATTCTGGTGACTCGCAACCACCTGGTCAAGATCGCGGACTGGGGCCTCTGCCGGTGGGAGCCGGAGCGGGAACGTGCCCGCCTGACGAATCCAGTGGTCACCCTGTGGTACCGGGCGCCGGAGCTCTTGCTTGGGACGGCGAAGTACGGCAAGGCGGTGGACATGTGGTCGTGTGGGGCCATATTTGTTGAGCTCTTGACGGGTAAGCCTTTCGTAGAGGGCCGCGATGAGCTGGACCAGCTGGCCAGAGTCTTCGACGTCTGTGGCACGCCCGCCTACGACGGGCAGTACACGGGTCCCCGCTTCGTGCGTCGCACTCCTCGCTTAGCGGAGGAGCTGCGTCGGCGGGGTGTGCGGGACGAGAAAGCCATCGCTCTTGCCGAGCAGCTTTTGGCTGTGGAGCCTAAAAAGAGGCCTTCGGCGGACGCGGCGGCTGACGATGACTACTTCTGGAGCCCCGACGAGGCGGGCAATTTCCACGCTCCAAGCGATGACCCGGCCTCGCTGCCACGCCTGGTGTCCTTCCGCTCCGGTGTAGACATGGATGACCTGCACGAATGGAACGTGAAGCGGAGATGAGCATAGAGGTGGTCCACGACGGAGGTGGAGGAGGGAAGCTGCGTGAGGGGTGGGCGGGCGGGGAGTGGAAGTTTGGGAGAAAGTGGTCTCGAGGTGGCAGTGCGTTCTGCATGCCGCACAATGAAGGGCTGTGGAGATAAGAGATGGCAGTCGTAAGAGCACTGGCACCTGTCAGACAAGAAGTTGTACGGTTTTGACATGAGCTTTCACTATGTAGTTGAGTGGATGCGGCGAAAGAGAGGTAGAGTGAGCTGCCCGAAGTGCGGACTGATTGCTTTTCAAATTAAAAAGATGTACTTGTAGTGATGGAGGGAACATATGGGTAGAAATTGAGACAATATCCTGCGTTTGGGCATTGGTGCGTGCGGTGTCAGCGTCAAAGAGCCGTCCGCCTAAAATGAGGCCGAACAAGGAACGGGGAAAATGAAAGAAGTAGAAAACCACAAAAGAAAGCCGTCGGTCTTTACCACATTTAGTTTATTTCCTTTGATCGACTCGCCGGCTGGCCAGCCTACCCCTTGCCACCTGCAGTGGGGACCATCCGCCGCAGGGGCACAAGGGGCGGCAGCTCCTCTGGATCTTTGGGCTCGTCCTGCCAGAGAAACTCATGATCCAGCGCCTGTATCGCCGTCAGCCGACAGGAGGGGTCGAGGGCCAAGAGCTTGTCGACGAGGTCTGCGCCATCGGGCCCGCCCGAGGTCCCCGCCAGCTCCTCCTTGAGGCGCCGAGGGCGGGCTGGGAGCGGCGGCCGATGAGAAGAGGACAACGCTGTGGTCTGAGTAGCAGGGCGGCTAGTGGGAGCTTTCATCCAGCTCTTCGGAGCAGGAGTCCCGCACGATCTAAAAATAAGGTGCATTTGCTCGAGCTCATCGCGACCTTGGAAGAGAGTGCGCAGTAGAAAGAGCTCGGCTACAAGACAGCCGATGGACCAGATGTCGATGGCGGTCGTGTAGCTAGATACACCCATCAGTAACTCGGGCGCCCGATACCATAGCGTCACAACGTTGTCTGTATAACGACTGCCCTTCTCCTTCTCGGACTTTCTGGCGCTGGCTACAGCGTGATGCACGTTAGCCCCCACGTCTTCATCTGCAGTAGCCTCGGCAGGCTCTGTAAGAGGGCGCCATGAGCGGGCTAAACCCCAATCTGCTATCTTCAGCCGACAGTTCCGCGTGACAAGAATGTTCGCGGCCTTGATATCGCGATGCACGACACGATTGGAGTGAATGTACAGCATGCCCTCGAGCAACTGGCGTGTGAAGGAGCAGACGTGATCCCGTGTCAGCTGAAAGCGTCCCTCACGCACTGCTTTTAAGACGTCGAGAAGGTCCCCCTCGCAGTATTCAAACACCATGTAAATTGAGGATGGCACACTTCTGCTCTCTCCGTTTTGGCTGTTGGTATCCGACGAAGTGACGATTTCCTCCAGACGCACAATGTTTGGATGCGACATGCAGCTTAGGATTTTGATCTCCCGAAGGGCTGTGATTGGGAACTTGAAAATTTGGAAAAAGATGAAATGACCGATGGTTACGCTTGATACAGGAGACATGATGCATATTTATGACTCTGCTCCAAATACCACCTTGTTTGCAAAATCAATTGTTATCAAATACCCTCAAACTCTACCCGACCAAAGTCGGGTTTTGGTCAGGAAACGTCGTTGCATACTCAGAGATGAGCATCGGACACGAGCACTACTCGAGAAGTACCTTACCCCATCACGTTGTGGTTCGGGACGCGGGTCATCCAATTTTATCTTTTTTAAGGCGACCACGTTGTCACTTCCCCGGACGCGCCCTCGGAACACGTAGCCATATGTGCCACTGCCAATCTGCTCTAGAATTTCATATTTAGATGCCATGTTTGTCGCTCCAATCACTACCGCCGGAGCAACGGTTTGCTCTTGAGCTATTTGAGGAGAACTTGTTGCTGACACCTGCTGGCCTGGCACTGTACCGGACCCGCTCGTCTTGTCGAAAACTGGACGCGTTTGAGAGGCAATATTTCTCGGTGGTGGAGGCGGTGGCACCTTTTCTCGAGACGTTTCGATTCCTTGATCCTTTGCTACATTCATAGATGGACACTCTATTCGTCTCTTGGGAGGGCGATCTGGCAGAGGAGGCGGAGGAGGCTTCGTCTTCGGCCGTGGTATTGGAGGCGGGGGAGGAGGGCGCCGAGACGGCGGCACTGACACCTGCGGAGGGAAAGGCATCGCACCAACCTAGATGGTATTGTAAATCAGTGTCTTGTGGAAGGATTTCACGGGCAGCACAAGTTGCCGGTCGTTATCGCCGATTCAACGGTCCGGGAGCCGTTCCACGAAGCCGTCCCGTTGCTTTAAGGTGGGCCGATGTCACCACATCCAGCGTTCGGGTGATCTACCATCCCAGTCTTAGTGTGAAGCAACCTGATCGTGGACAAAAGTGCCTGGCTTAAGCATGGCTGTCGTTGTATCTTTCCTCGTGCTTACCAACTAGCCTAACCCACAATGCAGGCCATGTATACGAGGGGACCGCGTAGTAAAGGCCTGCATGGAGACATCGACGCGGCATATATATCGTCTTTCGCATCACTACCCTCTTCCTGTCAATTTTGTGTGAAAAAAAACTCACATCATTCCGATTCACAAATTATTGATTCGTGGAATCGTAACTTTGGACCTGATAGCGACTTTTTCGAGCCGGAGGACCCTCGTCGCATACTGGGAGGAATCACCCCACAACAAATACGCGAGCGCTTAGATACTCAATCAAACGAACTTATAAAATTGCAGAAGGAAATTGTCGAGGTGGAGCGACGAGCGGAAGGTGAGCGCTCTCAAATTCAGGCTCAAGTAAATGGATTCGCCGCAATAGCACGTGCCGCAGCTCGCCAGGCCAAGAGTGAAGGAGCTGATGCCATTGAACTGGCGAAATTGGTTCACGAACACGAAGTGACACGCCTTAAAAAGGCTCATGTAGCTGAAGTTGCTGAGTTGAAAGCGCAGGTAGAAGCACTCGAAAGCCAACTCCGTGAGAAACAAGGCAACCACGCGGAGCAGGGCGTACCACCGCAGCGACAATACCCCTCGACTACCGGCAATATTTTACATCCTATGCGGTCGCGATGGACCTGTATGCCTCTTGATAAATCACCCGTTCTCACCACATCCACGCAAACCCCATGGATTGGTAGCGAGCAGTCCTGCCCGCGCCAGCCCCTGATCGAGGCTCCTCTTTGGGACGATGGATTAGCCACCTCAAGCAAGTGTGGGAGCAGCCACACGCAAGAGGAGGATCTTCCGCGCCAGTCTCCTGCCCCAAAGCCAATGCCCATACTGCCAGTGCAATCCGAGCAAGAGCAGTCGTTACTGGAAAAGCGAATGCGGGATTTGCACGAGCTCTATGCCGCCACGCGGATTACCGGGCGCGCTGCGGCGAAGGCGCCGGCGCCACCAGAGGAAGAGAAAATAGGAGAGAAGAATGACATATTGAAGCGCTTAGATGCGACTTTGGGAAATGTGGATGTTTACCCGTCTCGTGGATCGGAGGGGGAAAGCGGTCACGCGAAGAAAGCAGGTGACGAGGCCGGGAAGGAAGCGATCGGGTCAGCCGGAGCGGGACAGAGGAGGACTCAGATACTGGCTGCGACAAAGAAGCATAGCCGAAACGCAGCAGGGGCTAAGGCACTTAAAGGGGGGGAGATGAAGGGAACGGGAGCGAGCCATCGCAAATCCGCCGCGACGGTCAGCCACAAAGAATTTTCTCGCCTTGACCCGACACAATATCCGGCTCTGACTGTCAGAAATAGGTATTTATTCCCTCAACACGCTGACATCAGCTTTACAGCGATTCCCCATGCACCAGAAAACGTTCAAGACTTTATTCAGGGCTCGTCGAGCGAACGAAGGGAGAGGAGACCAGAGGTCGACCTCGAGGTAGCGAGCGGCGGAAAGGCAAGGGCGAAGTATCAGAAGGAAGGGAGAGAGGATGAGGACGAGGAAGACGTAGAGAGTGAAAGTCAAAAAGAAAATGAAGATGAAGAAGAAGAAGAAGGAGAGAAGGAGCAGGAGGAGGAGGAGGAGGAGGAGGAGGAGGAGGAGGAGGAGGAGGATGGTGACGACAATGATGATGATGATGATGATGATGATGATGAGTACGAGCACGGTGACGATGAGGAAAATGAAGAAGATGAGAACGAATACGAGGACGAGGAGGAAGATGCAGATGACCCGCAGGAGGGGATATAGGGGAGAGGACCCCTTTTCGATGACAATCGAGAGGGACGTGTTTCGGGATGGACGTCGACAGGGTGGTTGAGCAGACTTTCGAGGTAATGGATCAAATTTACGTAACCAAAAAAAGCTTTGGTTTGTTTTGTGTATTTTCACGTAATGTTAACATTAATATGCGCCGCGTCATGTTACTTCTAGCTATGTGATCGAAAAATAGGACATATTGGGGTTACAGCGTCCATCCACCTCGCCACCAGACAGCGCCGCTCAAGGCCCTTTCCCTGCTTCAGGCCCCGTCAGGACGTCCGCCAGGACCCGCAACGCGTACACAGTCTTTATTTCTGTATCGAAGTAAGGCACCTCTGTCACCTGCACGCCTCCCGCCGCCACCGCCCTCTCCACGTCCGCCAAGGCCACCTGCTGCCCGGCACGCAACCGCGCCCAGTAGCCCTGCGACACCTCCTCGCCCAGCACTTGATTGATCACGACCCTGCGGATGGCCACGTCCTGCTCCTTCAAGGCCTCTACCAGTCGTTCCGTCTCGGCCAACGCCATCTCCGTGGGGATGGTGACCGCCACGAACTCGGCGCGGGCGGGGTCGTGCAGCAGGTCGTCCAGCTCGATCATCTTCAGCTGGAACTCCCGGAGACGGTCCCGGGGCAGCCCTTCATCTTCTGCTTCCAAGCCACTTCCACCTATTCCCTCATCCCCTTCAGCAAAGCCTTTGTCCTTCCCGCCTACCGCCAGCCCTCCGAACATGTCCATGAGCGAAGAAGCCCCCCTGAGCCGCTCTCGGATGGAAATGACCCGTTCCAGGAAGCCTTCCAGGAACTCAGGAAAACTTAGAAGCCGCAGGGTATGCCCAGTGGGGGCTGTGTCGATGATAATGCGATCGAAGCGTTTCCCCTCCCCCGGTGTGCCCTCCTTGAGCAACTTCAGCACGCGCGCCAGCGCCACCAGCTCGTCCGTGCCGGGCGGCGCCGACTCGAAAACGTCTGCGAACTCCCCTACCTGGAGCTGGTCCATTATCCCATTGCCCTTCATAGCCCCTTTCGTCCCCTTTCCGAGGCCTTGCAGCACTTGCTTGAACTCCTCGACCGCCTCCTCCGTGTCCACCTCGAGGGCGAAGAGCCGCCCGGGCCCGTAGAGTCCCGCTACCTCGGTGACGCGGCCGCTCGACAGGTCCATCTCCAGGGCGTCGCCCAGAGAGTGCGCGGGGTCGGTGCTGACGATGGCGGTGGTGAACCCAGAGTCCGCGAGTTTCACGGCCAGGGCCGCAGACGACGACGTCTTCCCCACGCCGCCTTTCCCTCCGAAGAGGACGAAGCGGGTGGCGATGGGCCCGCCCGACTCAAACAGGTCTCCGAAGGCCGACCCCGGGCTTGTCTCGAATGCTGCATCGGCCATGAACTTAAGCCCAAAGATGCCTTTCACTTCAACATCCAAATAAGGTACCTGCACGGTCGAGAGGCCGTGGTCCGCCACCAGACCCCGCTCCACACGCTGGAGGCAAAGCGCCTGGCCCCTGCCGATGCGAGCCATGTGTTGGCTCTGGTCTTCGTCCTGCACGAGCTTGTTCACCACCAGGTGTCGCACCGCGATCTTCTCTTTGCGGAGGGCCGCGAGCAAACGTTTGGATTCAGCCACCGCCAGCTGCGTGGCGATCGTGACGATACAGAATTCCGTCGCGTCCTGGTCTCGGAACAATTCCCGCAGCTCCATCATCTGCAGCTTCGCCCTCTCCACTTTGGCTAGCAGCTCGTCGGTTGCCCGCAATCGCTCCTGAGATTCCACGGAGCCCCCGCCGAAGAGACTGGACAGGGAGGAGAGGACCTTGGAGAGGCGGAGCTGGAGCTTCACCAGCTTGCCCAGAAAGCCGTCCAAGAAGTCAGGGAAACTCAAGAGCCGCAGGGTATGTCCCGTCGGCGCCGTGTCGATGACCACGCGGTCGAACGTCAGACCGTTCACGGCAGCACCCTCTTTGCTCGTGCTTCCCTTTCCTTTCGAGAGGCGCACCACGTCGGCTAATGCAATAAGCTCATCGATGCCCGGGGGGGGGTTGTTCAGGATGGCCACGAAGTCCTCCAGACCCAGGCCGGCCAAAATCTCCTCCGAAACGCCAAATTGAGCCGCTAATGCGCTTACATCTAGCTCCTTGAACAGCGCGCGGAAACGATCCAGAGCTCGCGTCGTGTCCACCTCCATGGCCCACAGGTTGTCGCACCCCTCCACTCGGACGGGATCCCCGCCTGATACTTTTTGCTCCAGCAAGTCGCCCAATGAATGTGCTGGGTCTGTACTGATGATGAGGGTTTTCAGCCCTTTGTCGGCCAAATGTACAGCGATTGCTGTCGAAGTGCTGGTCTTCCCCACGCCACCTTTACCGCCGAAAAATATGAACCGCTGCGTCAATCCCGTCTTCCGCGTTTCGGCTAGCTCTGCTAAATTCGGTAGTTCCGTTAGAGACGGAGAGCCGCTTTGTGTCGCAGTAGAGGCGGCCGCCATGCGTGATGCCCTTTCTTGTCGCATCTGTGGTGAGGTTGAAAGGCGGCCACGTAGGGGAAGGGACGCGAGTCCCACGAAACATGACTGAGGAAAGGCGGTGCCTCTCAAGCACGTTCCTTTTACACACCTACCCGAAGTGGTCTGCTGAATTGCAGGTGCTGCTCGAAGTGAACATTTATACCTCGCGTCAGGCGTGCGGCTGGCCTGACGAATCCCTTCACATGATTTGGCACGATTACTGCTAGAAGGGATAGAAGCCAGAGTTTTTTGGACCAAATCCGTGCTTGGGCCGCGAGGTTGGCTGCGTGGTACCCGACGCCCATGCGTAAGGATTATATTTTCCTATGAGACAAAATATTTAAAATAAGTGTCAGTAAATGGTCCAAAATAACCTTTTCCCCTCCTCGCCGCCAACAGCTCGAAGGATGACGTGTAGCAAGAACCCTAAAGCAACCTCCTGACCCCCTCCTTTTCCCATTATGGGACAATTTGTACGAGGCTCTATCACGTGACGGGTACTTTTGTTGAACTTTATGTTTTGATGCTTCATACAACAGCTGCAATTGCATCTTTCTCCTAGATGACCCCTTTGCTAGCTCGATCAACGAGGGTCAGCCACTGCGCCTCCTCCAGGTGCTCGATTCCCAGATCCCTGCCCTTTCGGGCCTTACTTCCAGGACTTGCACCCACCACAATCATATCTACCTTCTTACTCAGCGTCTTAACAGGCGTTGCCCCCATTTGTCGTGCCTGAGCTTCGACCTCCGACCGGGTCATGCCCTGTAACGCGCCTGTGAAGAGAACTGTCTTTCCCACTAATGGGCCGTCCACGCGCGGGGGGCCTCGTCCGCCCGCGCTCACTTCTATGTCAGATCTTTCTGTAAACGACTCCTCATTGAGCACTTCGATTTCTCGAAAGAGAGCCTCCACCGTCCGTTTGTTCCTCTCGTCCCTCACAAAGGCTCGCAGGGATGCGATCACCGTGGGCCCAATGCCCTCGATAGTGTCCATCCCACCCGCGTCCTGTGCAGTTGCCACCTGTTTACTGGGCAAGTTCTTCTCACCTTCCCTAGTCTCCACACACCCCCCATTCAAGTGCTCTTCCATATCCTTCCTGTCCTCCACTCCGCATCTCCCTTCCTCCACTTCCCCTTGCTCCAGCGCCTGCATCGCCCCCCACCAATTGCCGACACTCCCGAAGTGAGCAGCTATAGCTTGTGCTGTGGTTTGGCCTACATGGGTCACTCCTAGCGCGAAGATAAATCGGCTCAAGGGTATTTTCCGTCGCGCGGCGATGGCAGAGAAGAGCGCGGTGACAGACTTCTCTCCCCACCCTGCCCGCTCCTCCAATAAGACCTCATCTGACCCGTCGTGCAACGCCATTGTGTCCCCTGGCTTCCCCAACGCAGCGTTCTCAGCGTAAGGTGCCCTTCCACCGGACCCCTCCGAGGAGCTTCTCCCCCTCGCTCTTCTTTCTTTCTTGGCCGCCTCCCGACTAGCCAGACTGAAGAGGTCCGTCGGTGTCTCCACCATCTCCCAGCTCCTTAGCTCCTGCAGCCTCCGCCCTCCCAGCCCTTTAATGTCGAAAGCTCCCCGAGAGACGAAATGCGCCAGCCGCTCCAAGGACTGCGCGGGGCAGCTCAAGCCGGCAGGGCAATAAACTGCCACCTGGTCCTCCTCCTGGCTCACGGGCCCCGCGCACGACGGACAGCGAGTGGGGGTGCTGATCGGCTTGGAGCGGGAATCAATTTCAGCCCCGTAACAAGCATCCTCACCGTCCGCGCCCTGGGCCGCCAGCGTCAGGTTGGCACGACCCAGTACCTGCGGTATCACGTCCCCAGCCCTGCGGACGGCCACCAAGTCCCCCACTCGCACGTCGCGCCTGGCCACGTCCTGGAAATTGTGGAGACTGGCTCGTGTGATGACCACGCCGCCCACCGTCACTGGCTCCAGGACGGCCACCGGCGTTAGCACCCCCGTGCGCCCCACCTGCACGTCCACGGCGCGCACCCGGGTCACTGCCTCCAGGGGTGAGAACTTGTGGGCGATGGCCCATCGAGGCGCGCGTGCGCTCCGACCCGCCCGCCTCCGCGCCTGCAGATCGTTGAGCTTGTAGACGACGCCGTCGATGTCGAAGGCCAGCGACGAGCGCTCTCCCTCCAGACGCCGGTGGAAAGCCCGCAGTGCTTGCAGGTCCCGACAGGGGGCCCACGGGTGAGCGACTTCAAAGCCCCAGGCCTCGAGGAGGGCGAGGACACCGACCTGAGTGGCCGGAAGGGAAGGCGGATGGACCCCAGTGTCTTCGGTGGCCTCGATGCCGTAGGCGAAGAAGCCCAGGCGCCGCTCCCGAGTGAGGGCCACGTCAAGCTGTCGGAGAGAACCCGAGGCTGCATTGCGCGGATTGGAGAGCAAGGGCGCCCCCTGGGCCTTACGCGCCTCGTTCAGGTCCTCGAAGACGCGGCGAGGGAGGTAGACCTCGCCCCGAACCTCCACGGCCGGGGGAAGTGGACAGTCCGTGGACGGAGGGGGGAGCCGGTGCGGGATGGAGGCGATGGAGCGGACGTTCTCGGTCACATCCTCCCCGACGAATCCGTTACCTCGCGTTGCACCGCGAACAAGCACGCCATCTTCGTACCGCAAGCTCAAAGACACGCCGTCAATCTTGAGCTCCGCGACCACGTGCACTCCCCCCGCGCCTGTTACCGGCCTCTCCGTCTCTCCTCCCGCCAGATCCCCTCTTGCAGTGCTTCTCCCTTCCCCGATCGCATCATCCGACGTAGCGGTCTGTCGCCCTTCCGCCACCTCCTGTTCGCATAGCGCCCTTTGCAGCCGCGTCGCCCAAGCCGCCACCTCCTCCTCGGAGAAGGCGTTGTCGAGCGACAGCATAGGCCACCCGTGCTTCACTGGCGCAAAGCGCGCCCCAGCACCTGAACCCATGTCGCTTGACGCATCCGTGCTAAAGACAGGGGAGGATCCCACACGCTCTCCGCGGGAGACGTAGCCCGTCCGGGAGGCTAGCTCCCGGACAAGCAGGGGATGGGCGCGCTCTAAGGCCTCCAATCGTCGCGCTAGCTCGTCGTACTCCGCGTCCGTGATGCACGGCTCATTTTGATTGTAGTATAGGGCGTCATGGACTTCAAGCTCATGCGCAAGATCCCGTAGCTCTTGCTCCACCTCATCGGGTACTCCCAGATTCTCTAACTTCTTCCGACGGTGTTGTCCAGGCTTGACAGCGCCCTCCGCCATTTTCCCACGTCTCCGCACGCGCCCAAATTGCACTTCCGACATTGACATCAATGACTTCCTCTTGTTTTCTGCAGTCGTTAGCGCTTCTGATGGAGTAGGCTGCACGAACAATGGTGGGAAGGCGCTCTCGTGTGGCAGTAGGTTGAGCCGGTTCGGGCTTGTCATGAGAGGTCGGAGGGGTAAGAATGCAGCAAATTTTATCCGGCCTCTTCCGCGACAAGAACACCATGCTCTGCTTGATCTCATCCACATCATTGTTGCAATGCTGATAACAGCCTGTAAAACCGAAATCGTCCACGTAAGGGAGACTCGAAAGTTTGGCTGCAAAGGTGTGAGGTTGACGTACCATTTTCACGCGCCGCCGCATTTATGCACTACCAGCCCAGCATTCAATCAAACCGGGACCGCTTTAATGTGATCCATTTTCTATGGAGAAGGTATGCGGGAATACGGAAGAAAAGTGTGGCGATACAGGCGGGTGAGAAGGATGTGGCTTGCTCTGAGGAGCTCGAGGCCCCGGCGGGTCGGAACCCTCTCGGAGACGCTGCAGCGCTTCCATCCCTCAGCCGGAACTTTCCATCGCCCCCCCTCGCACGCGACCCTCGCTCTTCACAACACCCTCCCGTACGATGTCGTTCGTTTCGAAATCAACAAACAGGGCCGTTTGTTGGCGGAAAACTCGCTCGCAGCCATTTTCACGGCCGCAGTCCTAGGCTTGTAATCGTTAAAATGTGAGTATTAAGAGAGAGGAAGAAGTTGTCATGAGAACGGCTAGGACTAAGGATCCGTTGTGCTATTGCGGCTGTCATACATGAATGTATATTATATGCATTACTTGTGCGGCCATGCTGGAAGCGAGACTTATGGTGCGATATCTTTCTTTTTTTGCTCGGCTCCCTAGGGGTGTCCGCGACAGTGGCAACGGTTTATACTCGGGAATGTACTTTGACGGAGACCGGCCAGCATCCCTATACAACAAAAATGTAGAATGGCTACGATACCCACACTTTTGGTGGCTGTATCTCGGCTTCGTGGCCTTTTTTGTGACGCTGCTTCGGCTGACAGTGCTGAGCAAGCCGGAGGATTTGGGGAGGGTACTGACGGTGACGCACGTAGTACACAACATGGTGAGGATACGAATAAGCGAGAGGATGACAAGCATGTGAGAGGGGCATTTGGGGTTTCAATTTGAAAGGAAGAAATGGGAAAGACCAGAAATTGTTTTCGACGCTCGTTCAATCCCTCTACAAATCTTCAGGTATTTTTCTATCTGTTCCATTGGATCAAGGGCTCCCCCGATAACTTTAGCCAAGGTGAATTCAATGGATTAACATTGTGGGAGCAGATCGAGGATGGAATTCCATGGACCAAAACGAAAAAACTTTTCTTCCTTGTGCACACGGCGCTGGTTTTTGCGGCATCCTACGTAACCGATTACGACTTCAGCTATCTCGCGATCAACGCCCCTGTCTACGTTTTTCTAGGAATCATACCCAAAATTCCGGAGATGCACCGTGTCCGTGTTTTTGGGTGGAACAAGACGGCAGGCATCGATGACGTGCCCGATGACCTGCTTTCCTCTCCATCGCGACCAACCGCCACGGCAGCTGGAGGCGCTGCTGCTGCAGGAAAGAAAAATCGCTGAGACACAGACACAAAGCGAGATGGAATTGAAACGAATCTCGTGGTTTATACATAAATCAGGCAGGGAGGAGGGCAGATTGCGAATGGATTCTGCGCGTTGAACATTGGAAGGCGTCATGGGTTTTCTGTATCACTCGCCTCATGTAGGATAGTGCGCGGTTTGCAGCAATCTGGGGACAATTAGATAAATGAAACTGTATAAAATCAACACAAGTTTGCCTTCTTACGAGGGGTGCAGACGTTAGCTTTCGCCAGACGGCCATCAGCCCCGAGTTATCCTACTATGTGGCTGAGATGAGAAAAGCATCGAAAGAATAAATTCAAGTGGAGAAATTGCGACAAGGCATGCCGCGCTGAAGTCGAAACCAACTTATTTTCGCGTCAGAAAGGTTTTCATGTACTTCTTTTTGCTTCAGTATGAATTTACATTCAAATGTGCCTCCCTCTTGCTTCCATGCAGAGTAGGTTTAGCGTACAGACCCACAATTTTCTTTCAATTCTTCGAGAATGGTTGTTGTGATCCCTTGCGATGCCATCGATTGAAAGAGATCTGGGATAGTACTATGCTTTCAGTCCAGCCCATCGCGACATGGCGACGGCGGAGGTCCCTGCTGGCTGGGTGGAAGCTGTCTCTGGCATTTTGCGTGCAAGTCCTCGCGTATGTTCCAGTTCTACGGAGCTGGAACGAGGACCTGCCCCACATCAACAAAACGTTTATAAACAAACGACGGTCGGTTCCTCGGGACAACTGCGTGGGGGGCTCCCTGAGTCGTGCCGGGGCAGGTGTCTACACGCGTTGTCCCCTTTGTAAGCGACAGGAGCAACTCGGCTTCAGCGACGGGCTCGGACACATGGCCTGCCGCACCGACTGATCTTGCAAGATCTGAGATGCAGGACACGTGATTGAAGCCCCATTTAACGACTTCCTTTCCCGCATTATTTATAGGCGAGATATTCCACGGAAATGGAGGCTGCACCGCATATAAGAGGATCTCGAGGTCCTTTCAAGTCGGCTATCATCGCCTCATCATTCCTCTTCTTTGCTTGTGGAGCTTCCATTTGGCCTCCGCGAGGCTTCAGGGGCTCGAGCACACATCGTGCAAACACATGTGGTTTTTTTCCACCATTAAGACTTTTGAAAACGTCGCTTTCCGCGGGTACTATCGTTCCCTCGTCTGCAGATTGCTTCTTCAGACGTCGCGGTGGGGCAACCTCTCCCACTTCCTTTTCAGGCAAAACTCAAAGTCCCACCACGAATCCCAAACCGACTTTGTCTGCGTCACCTTCTCCAACATCTGCATCATCGATTGCCTTGAAAATGAATACAGTGTCGAAGGAAGAAGACGATATTTTCAAGACTCTAATAGACTTGGGTCAGGATCATCTCTTCCAAGATTGGCCCCCTGCTGGCGAAGCAGATGATGCGAAGCACAATTTCTTTCTGCAGGTTCAGCAGCTAGACAAAAGCTATCCAGGTGGGATAATGGCCTACATACACAAGGCACGAGATTTGCTGAGGGCTGCTGTGGCACAAGAGAATCCATTTGAGGGCATGACGCCTTCAGTACCGGACGGTCAGACGTTGACGTACGGAAGTAGCGAGTTTGCAGCGGCCGAAGAGAAAGGCCTCCGGGAAGCTGCGCACGCCACCTTTGTGGTGGTGGCTGGTGGATTAGGAGAAAGACTTGGATACGGGGGGATCAAGCTGGCCCTGCCGGTGGAATCTACCACTAGCACGACCTATTTGGAATTCTATGCCAGCTACATTTTGGCTCTGCAAGCTCGCGCCCGCCATCGCACAGGTGATGCGTCCTTGCTTCTGCCTTTGGCCATCATGACGTCAGATGACACGGATTCCCAGACCCGAGAGCTTTTGGAACGTAATAATAACTTCGGAATGCAGGATGGTCAGATGACAATCATCAAACAGGACAAAGTACCGGCTTTACAGGATTCGAACGCCCGTTTGGCGTCGGCAGACACCTACACTCTTGACACGAAGCCGCACGGGCACGGAGATGTGCACCATCTGCTGCTTCGCAGCGGCCTGACGGCGCAATGGCTGGCGGCCGGTAAAAAATGGGTCTTCTTCCTGCAGGACACCAACGCTCTTGTAGTTAACTCCGTCCTCCCCGCCCTGGCCGTAAGTGCCACTCACGGGTACGACATGAACTCTATCTGCATTCCTCGCAAAGCCGGCGAGGCCTCTGGGGCAATCACTAAGCTAACAAACCGGAACGGCGACTCCATCATCATCAATGTGGAGTACAATCAGCTTGACCCCCTTTTGCGCGCGACGACCTATCCGGACGGCGACACAAATGACCAAAGCACGGGCTGCTCCCCATTTCCTGGCAATGCGAACAACATCGTCATGTATCTGCCCAACTACCATCGTGTTTTGCAAGGCGAGGCCCAGGGCGTTGTAGAGGAGTTCGTCAACCCTAAGTTCAAGGACAGCTCCCGAACCGCTTTCACCAAGCCCACACGACTGGAGTGCATGATGCAAGATTTTCCCAAGCTTTTGGCAAAAGAAATAGGAGGCAAAGCACGCGTTGGGTTCACTAGCTTCGAGAAGTGGTTGTCTTTCTCGCCGGCCAAGAACAGTTTGGAGGCGGGGGCCAAGGCCTTTGCCGCCACGGGGGTGCCGCCTGCAACGGCCTCAAGTGCAGAGATGGATTTTTATCGAGCACATCTCTTGAAAATTCGCGCTGTTTCTGGTTCCCGCGCAGCTGCTAACCTACTCGATGGCCCGATTTCAAGCTTCGCCGATATCCCACTTGAGACTGGTCCACGCATAATTGTCACTCCCGCCGTGGCTGTCACCTCAAAAGAGTTGCACGACAGGGTAGGAAAAGGGCGTATCAGTGTTACGGGAACGAGTACGCTGGTTTTAGATGGCGCTGGTATCTCCGTGGAGTCCTTGGATTTGGATGGCACCTTCATTCTGAGAGCTGGACCACGGGCCAGGGTCACCGTCCGAGACGCGAAGGTGCGAAACGCAGGTTGGTGCCTCGCACCGGCAGGACCGGATGCCGTGGAGGAAGAGCGCATTCGCGGCTTCCGAGTGATTAAAGACAACGGAGTTGTGGTTGATTTGGGAATGGATGCAGAAGGAGAGTTCTTGGTGACTGGCAACGGCGAGGTGGTGAAGCAATGATATCACGTTTTTAAATGTCTTGAGAGCTAAAACGAAAACAGTATTTGATGTTTCCCGCGCTGCTCACTATTCAGTGAGAGGAACACTCTGAAAAATAGATAGACAAGTGTCTTTTTTGTATTTCATTACTTTGTTTGAGAAGAAACATAATTCGAAATTTGGAAGTATCCTGCAATTCAATCGGAATATGCTCTATCTTTGCTTTACAACGTTGTCCATTTTTGTATAAATTCATGCAGATCACGATTGTCCATTGCATTATACCTACTCTTAAGCATTCAGACCTCCCACCACCCCAGCTCAAGGGCACATCGATGTTTTATTTTCTTCAGGTGAAGAAATTTACTTCACTTTGGTACAACAACGCTACGCAGGCGTATGTGGGTTGTACCATCCTAGGCAATGTCTCAACCTCCCCTCCTCCCATTCCCCCCACGAGATGCCCACCCTGGTGGCCTAGAAAAAAATACCCGAACTCCGCTTACCATCCCATTAAACTTCCTCTTCCAGGGCATACATACAGCAAAAGAGTGGAGACAGTTTTCTATCTAGGCGTATGTAGGCACAGTTACGTTTTTATGGGATGTAAGATTTCCCGGGAAGCCTTAGCTGGTCGCCGGTAGGGTGTGACGTACGCAGCTTCGCCGAAGCCCTGTCGACCACCGAAGTCTGTCCTTCTCGAAGACAAGCGAAGAAAAAAAAGAGAAAATCACTTATTGCTTCATACGCCACCACCGCCAATTTACACAAATATTGTTCGGAAAATGAATGATGTTATATTGTCGTAAATGATGGATTTCTCTTTTTTCACTCTTCTAACACTTAGATTCGGAAGCTTGGCTCATTCTCGTTCGTCATCCAAAACTTACACGCAGAAGAAGGGGTAGGATCTTTTAAGCTCCGTGTGTTCCTTTTTCTATGGTGATTACAAAGTCTCTCCGATGGCACGTTGTTTGTGGAAACTGAGTGCGAAATAAACTTGTGCGTGGTTACTTGCCGACAGAATGGCGTGTCCTTATTCGGCCTGGTGACCGTCCCGGTCGTAGAACGTTCTGTCTCCCACCCTTCCTTCCAAGGCCTGAAGTCGTTTTGTGACCGTAATTTTCAATTTGCGTGCAAGGCCTACAACTGAGGGCTTTATCTATGCGCATTTGACATGGTGCTGGTTATCAACGCTTATCCTGTCCGGCCCCATTTCCACGCAACATCATTTTTTGACAGACTAACATGGCGGTGGTAGGAATCGACCTGGGGAATCTCAACATCGTAATTGCGCAGGCTCAACGTGGCGGTGTGGACGTAATTCTTAATGAAAACTCCAACCGACAGAACCCAAACTTGGTCTCTATTTCGGACAAGCAGCGTTTCGTTGGTGAACAGGCCCTGACGCTGGCCAGGTCGAATTACAAGAACACCATCTACGCCACGAAGCGTTTTATCGGAAAACAGTACGATGAACCAGACGTACAGAAAGAGATTCAGTCACTGCCATTTAAGGTGGTGAAACTGCCCTCGGGGGGGGTCGGGTATGAGGTGACATACGGCGGGGAGGTCACTGTGCTGTCACCCGAGCAGGTAGTGGCCATGCTCTTCGCCAAAGTCAATGACATCGTCAAGGCCGGAAACAACAACGTGGCTATCGCCGAGGCTGTAGTAGCCATTCCTGGGTGGTTTACAGACGCGCAACGTCGTGCCGTTTTGGATGCGGCGGACATCGCAGGTTTGAACGTGCTGCGTCTCATGCACGAGTCCACCGCTGTAGCGCTTTCGTATGGCATCTACAAGTCTGTCCGCAACTTGTTCCACGAAAGCGACCCACAACATGTCCTCTTTGTTGATTTGGGTCATTCGAATTTTTGTGCGTCCGTGGTGGCGTTCATCCAGGGGAAGTTGATTGTCAAGTCAGCTGTTTACGACAGGAGTCTGGGAGGGCGGGACTTTGACCAGCAGATCGTGGATTTCATGGCAGAGCAGTTCGTTTCTAAGTACAAACAAGACCCCCGGGAGCACCCCAAGGCATTGCTGAAATTGCAGGCGGCAGCAGAAAAGGCGAAGAAGACTCTGTCCCCAGCGGGCGTGTCGGAGGCATCCATTTCGGTGGAGTGCGTTTTGGAGGACACGGACTTGAACACGGCCTTGTCATTGGAGGAATTCGAGAAGCGCGTACAGCCCCTTCTTGCTCGTCTAGACGGTCCCATCATGCAGGCAATGGCCGAGGCGGGAGTATTGCCCGAACAGCTCGCTAATGTCGAGGTAGTGGGCGGTGGCACGCGCGTGAACTCTGTCAAATTGCACATCGCGGCCTTGCTGAAGCTGGACAAGAATAAGCTGAACTATGGCTTGAGCACCACATTAAATGCAGACGAGGCCGTATCCCGAGGCTGTGCTTTGCAAGCAGCCATTCTCTCGTCGCGCTTCCAGGTCAAACCCTTCGAGGTTCTCGAGGCGTGTCCATATCCGATCAAGCTGAGTTGGGAGGAAGACGCCTCGACCACGCCTATGGACGAGGACGAAACAGGAACGGGGGGCGAGGGTGATGACGGAGCCGTTAAAGCAGGAGATAATTCGGTGCTACTCTTCAAGCGCAACGACAGGGTGCCCAATCAGCGCCGGATCACCTTCCGGAAGGACGCCGACTTCACCGTCACGGCGGCGTACGAGGACTCCGGTATGTCCCTTCTGCCCCCTGGCACGAAGACGGAGATCGCATCCTTTCGAGTGGCGATTCCGAAAGAGTACCAAGGGCTCGGGGCGAAGGCGAAGGTCCGTCTGAGTCTCGTGTACAACTTGCACGGTGTCCTAGTGATGACGCAGGCCCAACTCATGGAGGAGGTTCAGACGGTGCCGCCAGCCAGCGCAGGAGCGGAGACTGGGAAGGCGGAGCCAGGCGAAGAGGTTAAGGCCGCCGAGGCTGCGGGGGACGGAGTGGGTGGGGGGGACACAGCTGCTGCCTCGGCCATGGAAGAGGAAAAGAAAGAGGACCAGCCTGCGAAGCCGGAAACGTCTGCGGCGACAGCGACAAACGAGGCGGCCAAACAGAAGAAGAAGTATAAGACTCATTCCCTAGGTGTGGTGACGAAGGCGCCGGGCCTTGTCAAATCGGAGAAGGACGCGTTTGTAGAAATAGAGGCCCAGATGGAACAACAGGACCGCATCATTCGTGAGACTGCCGACACACGCAACGCTCTGGAGTCCTACATTTATGATCTGAAAGCCAAATTGGGGGACAGCCTTAAGCCGTACGTGCAAGACGAGGCCGCCACGGCCTTCAACGCCCAGCTGGAGGAGGTGGAGGAGTGGCTGTACGGCGATGAGGGCTTCGACTCGACCAAGTCCATCTACGCGGCGAAGCTCGCCACCCTCCGAGCACTCGGCGATCCCATCCAAGTGCGGATGGACGAGGCCAGCAAGCGGGAGCCGGCTCGCGTTGAATTCTGCCGGCAGCTTGAGGAGTACAAGACGCTTGTCAAGTCGACAGAGGAGAAGTACAGCCACATCACGGATGAGGAACGCAATAAAGTCCGTGAGGAGGTGAATGGAGCGGAGTCCTGGCTCTTCGACCTACTTGCCAAGCAGAACGAGCTACCGTCCCACGTGGATCCAGTTTTGACGGTGGGTGCCATCAAGGAGCGACAGAATGCTTTAGCACACGCCGTTTTGCCAGTAATGAACCGCCCAAAACCGCCGCCCCCGGCCCCAGCGCCAGCTCCTTCACCCTCTGCAACCAGTGGTGTTGAAGACAAAACGGGCCCGGAAACCAAGGGCGATGGTGTCGAGGCAACACCCAAGGAGGGAGCGACGGAACCAACCGCCATGGATGAAGGTGGTGCAACCGCTGCAGAGAATGAACAGACTTCAATGGACACCGCCTCTTGATCGTCGGGAGCGATGGGAAAAGGCTATCATGGTACCCTAGGGAACAGTTAACGTGCCAATCTGTGTGCGGCGCACCTATGGTGCCTTCTGCATCCACGTCGATTCTCATGGAGATTGGATCAGACGATGAAGGAAGACATCTTTGATTTAGGAACGTTGCACGCGTAGGTGATATAAATGTTCGTACGCAGATTACACTCGCCAAACTAGTCCTTTCTTTTCTTTTTTTGCTTTATGCTTTACTTGATGCTTTATTTTAGTCACAAGACAACCACAAAAGCCATGGCAGTTTCCTTGCTCTTACCCTTGGTTTATTTATACTTTGACTTGTGATGAGTCCTTTCCGAATGAACACTAAAACACATGAGCATACCCGTAGCTTGGGTGATGCTTTTTTGGTTTCGCCGAGGTACGGTAGCAGTTGTCATGATCTCAGCCACAGGGCATTTTACTTTGTTGTACATGATACATATGGACGTCATTTAATACACAAGATACTATCGTTGGCTTTCCACGGTTCAATTCAAGGAAGAGGAAAGGGAGAAAAGAAAATGACAAGAAAAGGAGCAGTGAATGTACATCATGTAATATTCTACAGTGGGTCAACGCTGCACTCATATGTTAAGTAGCAACTTTTAAAAACCACTTGAAAGAATAGACAGTTCATCAATTTCGCGATGTAATGTGACAGCACAATCCTTTTCCTTTTCGTCGCCATTTCCGTTTTTTCGCAAAAACCATTAAGCTACCCGGAAAACCGGTTGACGATGTGGATCGAGGCTCCTGCTACTCGCTCCCACACACGCCCACCGCACGTCATTAAAGCGCAATTAAAATAAAGGCAACAGCTTGCCTGCTTTGCTTAAAGGTTCTCACCTATATTATTTCACCATCTCTGCACGCTTAGATTCATAACCCGGAATCGCAGGACTTGACGGACGCAGTCTCACGGAGACAAGTGTCCCTCCTCGTGCCAGGATCACCGACCCTCATCTCCCTCGTTGCCATATCCTGCCCTCAAATTTACAAAGCTTCGTTATGACAATGGCAGACACGGGGAATGACCATGATACAGCCGTTGGCGCCAAATCATCACCGAAACCCTGGTCCAACACTCCGTCCCCGATGTCTTCGTACGTTCGGCCCATGCTCACGGACATGTACCAGATAACGATGGTTTTCGCTTACTGGAAGCAAAAAAGACATGAGGACAGAGCTGTCTTTGAAGTCTTCTTTCGAAAGACTCCGTTTAAAGGCGAGTTCGCCATCATGGCTGGTCTGGACGAGGTTTTGAAATATCTTGCTAATTTCCGCTTTTCGAGTGAGGAGCTTGATTATTTGCGGGGGCAAATCCCGCACGCCGAGGAGGAATTTTTTACGTGGTTAGGCACCGTGGATTGTTCTTGTGTAAAGGTGTACGCGCTCCAGGATGGAACAACTTGTTTTGGAAAAGAACCATTGGTCCGCGTGGAGGGATCTCTCGCAGTTGCCCAGCTGCTCGAGACCACTCTCCTCAACCTACTCAACTACCCTTCCCTCATCGCGACGAATGCAGCCCGCCACAGGCTAGCCGTTGGACCTGACAAAGTTCTTTTTGAATTTGGGTTGAGGCGTGCGCAAGGTCCTGACGGCGCAATGTCGGCGTCCAAGTATTCCTACCTCGGGGGCTTCGATGGCACCAGCAATGTTCTTGCGGGACATCTGCTGGGCATCGCCATCAGCGGCACACACGCGCATGCGTACGTCCAGTCCTATGTAGGTTTAGACAGCCTTCAGACACCCTTTTTGCGGGGGCAAAACCTGGTTGAAAAGGCGCTGGCCTACCGATCCGCCCTTGGCTACTCCGAGAGCAACGTGGGCGAGCTGGCAGCTTTTATCGCCTACGCCCAGTCCTGGCCAGATAATTTTCTATGCCTCGTAGACACGTACGATACTCTTAATTCTGGCGTTCCCAACTTCATGAGCGTTGCGTTGGCATTGTACGACCTGGGCTACTCGCCACTGGGCATACGGCTGGACTCGGGAGACCTCGCCTACCTATCTAAACGGATAAGAAAATGGTTCACTGAGGTGGCCTCAGCATATTCCCGCCCTGCATTACAGATGCTGCGAATTGTCGCCTCAAACGACATCAACGAGGACGTGCTATACGCTCTTTCAAAGCAGGGACACTCCATCGATGCCTTTGGTGTAGGCACGCATCTTGTTACTTGTCAGGCTCAGCCAGCCCTGGGTTGCGTCTACAAGCTGGTGGAGATCGATGGGCAGCCTCGGATCAAGTTATCGAATGAGGTGGAGAAGGTGACACTGCCAAGCCGGAAGCACCTCTATCGTTTCTTCAACGAGAACGGTGTGGCGTTGGTAGATTTTATGACCAGGGATGGCGAGCCTGCGCCAAAGGAGGGACAGCGTCTTTTATGTAGGCATCCCTTTGATTCTAAGAAGCGCGCCTACGTGACACCCACGACGATAGTCCCTTTGCTGTCCCTCGTGTGGGACGGCCAGAAGGGTGGCATTCAGCCGGGGGCGTCGCGGACATTGGAAGAGAGCCGCACCCATGTCATGGGCCAGCTCAAGGAGATTCGAGAAGATGTGCTCCGACACATCAACCCAACCCCATACAAAGTTTCAGTGAGCGAGGAGCTTCATGCCTTGTTACATCAGCTTTGGGAACTTAACGCTCCGGTCGGTCAATTGTAAATGTGTTCGCTTGAGAAAAAATTACAAGATGCAGAAATTGAAGTGTGTTACACAGATATTCCAAGTGTATACGCGGTGGATATAAAAGAAATAACAACAAAATATATCTCACTCTTCTCAACGTTAAAGGAGGCCAAAATTAGTTGTCTGAAATGCTCTATTAGGCCATCCTCGAGTTTCTGCGTACTGACCGTGAGCCTCGTCTCTGGAAAACGACCGGCTCAACAACCCAGTTGATACAGCACTGTGAGATTCAACGAAAAACTTCTTTCGGACCAGTGTGCTTGCTCACATTTTCCTTCTTCTCATCCCATTGTCTGAGGAATCTTTTCTCGTTTCTCCCCTCCCCCCAAGGCTTTACGCTTGGATCTGCCACCAGATTTTTCTGTGGTTGGCATTTAGAAGGCGAATCCTTCCCAAATACGGCGTCGAACTTACATAAATATTGTCTTTCCCTCTTAAACGTCCCGTTCTACTCCACAACCGCTCTTTGCACCTTTTGTACGCGTGGTTGCGCACAGTCTCCAATTATCCCGACTAAAAATGGCACGAGAGACTGACGTGAGGCTTTGACTTGCAAGTCCATGAATCGGAGCAAGAATTCACATCGTCAATAGGCTCGTCCCCGTTTCACCACAGGCGGCCAAGATGACCCCCCATTATGTGCTTTTCCGTCCCCGCTACTCGAGAAAATTCCGACGCTCGATCTCTGCTTGTCTTCTGTCTCAAACCACCCCTCCAACGTAGTAATCATGCCTTCCTATCCGTACTCCGCTGGCTGTGAACATTCTGCCCGATCTAGATCTTGGATTGGTACGAGACTACATGCGTGACCATAGACCGCTGGATATCCGAAAGCTTTGTGCACCCTGTCAGCTGCATGGCCATTTCGAACTCCTTCTTCAGGAGCTCTAGCACCTGATACACCCCGTCCTCCCCGCTGTGCGCCAAGCCCCACAGAACGGGGCGGCCGATGAAGACGGCGCGGGCCCCCAGGGCCAGTGCCTTGAAAGCGTCCGTCCCGCGGCAAACACCGCCGTCGAGGTAAACCTCACAGCGACCGTTGACGGCCTTCACGATATCAGGGAGGAGCTCGATGGTGGAGGCCACCGTGTCGAGCTGGCGCGCGCCGTGGTTCGAGACCCAGATGGCGTCGACTCCGCACTGCATGGCCACGAGCGCGTCCTCCGGCGTCATGACCCCCTTCACCACGATGGGCAGGTTGCAAATGCTGCGCAACCACTGCACATCCTTCCACTGCAGGGTTCGGTCGATAAGGGAGGCCACATAGGCGGCCAGGCCAGAGTCCTTTCCTCCATCTTTGGTGCCCTCCGCGTGCGAACCCCCTGCCCCCGCGAAGTTCGCCATGGTCAGGTGCGCCGGCAACTTGAAGCGGTTTCGAACATCTGCTTCCCGTCTTCCAAGGACGGGGGTGTCCACAGTGATTGCCAACGCCTTGTATCCTGCTCGCTCTGCGCGCCTGGCCAGCTCCGCCGTTAGCTCTCTATCTTTATAGACGTACAGCTGGAACCATTTAGGAATCGGGGCGGCCGCTGCCACGTCTTCGACTGATGTCGTCGACCAGGAAGATAATGTCATCAGTGTTTGCTGCCGAGCACATGCACGAGCTGTAGCCAACTCTCCTTCCGGACTGGCCATCCGCTGCATCGCGGTGGGTGCAACACAGATGGGGAATGCCACGGGGTCTCCGAGGACAGTAGTCCGGGTGTCCACATGACTTACATCCCGAAGAATGCGGGGCCGCATGCGCAGGCGTTCGAAAGCCGCTCGATTTTCTCGTAATGTTATCATGTCGTTGGCTCCGCTAGCATAATAATCGAAAGCATTTTTGGGGAGGGTCGCTTTCGCGTAGGCCTCGAACTCTCTGATGTTGACAGGCTCGGGCCCTGCCCCGGTAGGCGTCCTCACTGTCTCTTCCGCTGCACCCATTGGATGATTCACGAAGTCCATCGTTCACAGACAAGTTTGATTGACTTCTGTCTGTGATATATAAATGAATCATCAAGTGAGCAAGCATCCTTCAGTCGAAGCACATACTTACTGCGTGCATTTTACTTATGAATTTTTCGCTTTTGATAAAAATAACACCTAAGATAAGTTCCTTATGAGGACCCAGAATCAGTGCCTCATCAATTGCTCACAGTCTTTTTGCCTTTACCCCATGCATGAGAGTCCTTGCAGGGGTCGACACGGGCTTGTGTCAGAGCGTAGGGTGGGGAGGTCTGGTCAGACACTCGTGTCCAATCTGTCCGATCCAAATCAGACCACCGCACCAACCTGCCCCTTCGCTGACAAAGACGGAAAGAAATGTAGCTGCCCAAGAGGAATATTGAAATTTCGCTCAAAGCGCACAAGTGGGAATAGTCGTTGCAGACATCCAAAGATCTTAGTGGTGTACTTTCCACGCAAACGTGGCTTGTCGGCTTTCCCCGCGGCCGGAGATCGCCACTCGGCGATCCTTGCTGCATCATGTCCACCCCAAGGCCTCAGAAAGTCATCATCTTCATTGGCTGATGGGTGGTTTTCATGGGACCGATAACATGCTGAGCGAGTGTAAGGTATATTTTCAGTAACGTCCTCCCGGAAAGACTGGGGATGATTCAATCGGCAATTTCAATTGCTGCAACGGGTAGGGAGGTCATGCGGGTCGGCATCCATTGCGACAAATGTGAACTTTCTAGCGGTTTTCTCCTTAGTGCCGCGTGACACGAACCAAAAAAATGGAACTATTTGTGGTCAACTACCAACTTATTCTTCCCTTGTATATTCTAGAGTGGGCACAAACGCCCTTCCTCAGGCATGCGTATTGCTTGCAACTCGTCCCTCCCTAGTCGAGTGTGACGGCACTATCGCTGCTGGCAGAGAGAGCCGCAAGCTCGTATATGTCTGGTAAAAGTCGTACTCTTCGTCGTTACCTAAGCATGGCATCCTCTCCATGCACGCCTTTTTGCTCGCTATACAACAACCAAAGATTTTCCAGGTGTGACTCTTACCGCTATTGGTACCACTGTCTTCCCTATTACCTTATTACTCGTCCTAAACCTGTTTCGCAAGCGGATATCATTGTACCAATAGCAGGGTCTGAGTTTCCTCCCTTCCTCTCAGCATAAGAACTCGATAGCTCGCCGAACTGCTTCCTCGAAGATCGGTGCTTGTATGCGTGGATCAGATTCACGCTGCTGGGGCATCGGGAGAGGACGCGGGGGCCGCAGGCGCGACAGAAGCTCCTCCACCGCCACCTGCGCCAATAAGACGAGAGGCACCCAGAACCTTGTCGGCTTCGCTCTCCATGCGGCCCTTTACCTCGCGGGAAAAACGAATGTTGGTTCCCGACTTCCATCCTGGCATCTGGTCCGGGTAGTACGGCAGGTCGCCCATCTTGCTGTCGTTGGGGTATACGGCGTAAGGCACCATCTGTACCTGGTACTCCAAAAGCATGAAGGCGAACTCTTCCGCCGTCACGGTCTCCTGCTCCACAAGTCGATCCGCCAGCGCGTAGAGGAGGTCCATATTCTTCTGGAGCACGTCCTTGGCCAAGTTGTAGGCGTTGGAAACAAGGCGCTCCACCTCGTCGTCCACCTCCTTCTTCAGAGACTGCGACCACTCTGTCACCCCCTCGGCCATGCGCCGGCCCATGAACACGGGGCCCGACTCTCCGATCCCCAGAGGGCCCACGGTGTCGCTCATGCCGAACTGCGTGACCATGCGCTTGGCGATGTTGGCCACCTGTTGGATGTCGTTCATCGCGCCCGTCGTGACTTGATCCGCTCCAAAGATCAGCTCCTCCGCCAAGCGACCTCCCAAGGCCACCGCGAGCTGGGCCTCCAGGTACTGGCGAGTGTACATGCTACTTTCCAGCCGGTCCTCGTTGGGGGCAAAGAAAGTCAAGCCGCCGGCCCCGTTCGACCGAGGGATGATCGTCACCTTCTGGACCATGTCGTAGTCAGGGATGACAGCCCCGACGATCGCATGGCCGGCCTCGTGGAAGGCGACAAGCTCCTTGCGCAGCGCCGGGACGTCCGCCCCTCGCTTCTCCAGTCCCACCAAGACACGGTCCACCGCGTTGTCGATCTCCTCCCACCCCACGTACGACTTGTCTGCGCGCGCGGCCGAGATGGCCGCCTCGTTCATGATGTTCTGCAGGGAGGCACCGGAAAAGCCTGGTGTGCGACGAGAAATAGATTCGAGGTCTACGTCGGGGGCGAGGGGCTTCCCCTTCGAGTGCACCTTCAGGATAGCCGTGCGGCCCTTGAAGTCCGGCAAGTCCACTGTGACGCGACGATCGAAGCGGCCCGGGCGGAGCAAGGCCTGGTCCAAGACGTCTGCACGATTGGTGGCGGCGATGACGATGATCCCAGGGTTGCCCTCGAAGCCGTCCATCTCGGTCAGCAGCTGGTTCAGGGTCTGCTCCCGCTCGTCGTTCCCTCCGGCAAAGCCCGCCCCGCGCTGACGGCCCACGGCATCAATCTCGTCGATAAAAATGATGCATGGCGCGTTCTTCTTCGCCTGTTCGAACATATCGCGCACACGCGAGGCACCCACCCCCACAAACATCTCAACAAACTCCGAGCCGGCGGCCGAGATGAAGGGCACGCCCGACTCCCCCGCGACGGCTTTAGCCAGCAGTGTCTTACCCGTCCCGGGGGGTCCGTCCAAGATCACCCCGCGAGGGATCTTTGCGCCTACGTCCGTGTATTTTTCGGGGTTCTTGAGGAAGTCAACTACCTCGGTCAGCTCCATTTTCGCGCCATCACAGCCAGCAACGTTGTCGAAGGTGACGCCGGTGTCGGGGGTCAGCATGATCTTGGCCGACGACTTGGAAAACTCCATCGGCCCTTGGCCGCCCATGCCAGGCATTCCACCAGGTCCTGCACCGCCGCCAGCTCCCGACCCGCCCCGGCGGGCCAAGAAGAAGAGCCCCAGGAAGAGGAGGCCGGGGAAGAGGATGGACTGGAAGAAGTTAAAGCCGTCGGCCTTGGGTTGTTCGGGGAGCACTGTTACGTCCACCATCTTCTGCGTCAGGGTCGCGAGAAGGTCAGGGTCATTCGGCAGGGCGTCCAGGCGGTAGCGCTGACCGTCCGTGTCCGTGGCGACCAATTTTTGTCCGTCCGCCGAAAACGTGACCTTCTCGATCTGTCCTTTCTCCACCATGTCCAAGAAGTCACTGTAGCGCACCAATGACGGCACGCCCGCTTGCCTGTTCATGCTTTGCTGAAGTGCAGGAGGTGCGTCCGCAGCTTGCGCGGCCTGGGGCGCAAGACCGGAGAAGAGGCCGAGGGCAGTCATAGCCAAAGCGGTGGCCTTGCTGGGGCAAACGCCGTTGACGCAAGGACCTTCCTTCATGGCCAGAACGCGGGAACCGAAGCTGTTGCTGCTTCGACTGCTGCGACGTGCCATTTCGGAAGTGCGGGCCAGCCGAGTGTTTCCAATAAAGGCTTTTGTCGACTGGATATTCCGACGAACAGCAAGAGCTTCCTGGCTCATCACCAGGTAGAGCAACGCCACAGGTACGCAGCGCCGAGCGCGCTTCATGACGGACCTCAAGTTAAGTCCCATATCTGTAACAAGTTGTGCGGTAAGGATATATCGAGTTCATTAGAGGCGTGCGTGTGGAGTTGCGTGATGGGGCGCACGTGCGCGCATTGCGACCGAGTCATCGTGGTTCTTCTCTTCTTCCAAATATGACAGCTGTGAGCATAGATACAATTGGGTGGCACAGCCTACGAATGCAGCACATAGATACCGTGTACAACTCTTTAGACAAAGCAAGGCAATCTCTCCATGGGCGCCGACACGAAAAGGGAAGGGAACAAGCCCTTCGAGCCCCGCAAGACAGAAATTGCAGCAGGCTCGAGGCTGACGCACTACGGAGGAGGAGGAGCCTGCTCCTTTCCCGACCCGGCGCGCCCGCGTCATGCACCGAGGTACACACAGTCCATGACATGAAAAGCTTCAAGCTGTGGTAATCCGACGCAGGTGCACAATCACGACGGGCGGACAACATTGGCGGAGGCTGGGCTCAGTGAGTTGGCGGGGACGGGCTCGGATACGCACCGGCGTCTCCCTCGCAGAATGTGATAAAAGCGAGCAGAAAAGTAGCGCATTTAAAATGCCAAGCACCGCCGCCCCTCGCCAAGCCCCCGGGCCTTGGCATGTTTCTCGGCGAGCCAGTAAGCTGGGTCACCTGGACACGAAATACTTACGTAACTCACGCCAGACAACCCGCTGGTACACAAGATCTTGCTAGCTCCTTGTCGTCCCCGCCATGGCAGCATCGAGCCCTCACTCAAAATCCAGACTACGGGGGAAACAGTCGTCACGGTCGCCACCAGAGCTTTCCATCTTGTTGCCTACCTACAACGAACGGGAAAATCTGCCATTAATGCTGTGGCTTATAGATAGGCACATGACTGAAAGGTACGTAGGACAGGAGAAAGGATGGAATGTACGCCCTGCGGCCAACCGCTTAGTGAATCACTAAAGGGCGGCCGCACGATTCCTCACTGGCCCCATCTCGTACCGCAAATTTTGAATGCACTACACTGCTTGTGCTGTGACTTTTGCTCTCCTATATGGCATCAGCTAGGGATGTCGTTAAAATTTTGGTAACGCCTTGACAACCAGGCGAGGATCTATTTGACATATGCTGGCCTCCCCGCCAATCTCTTTCGAAGCAGAAACCTACCTGTTCAGCCCGCGAGCTCACTTGTCAAATTCAAATCACCTAGTCACATCTCATATGAAGTCATCATAATCGAAGACAACAGTCCTGACAACACTCTCCAAGTCGCGGAGAAACTGCAGGTAAGAAACGAGCTGGAGGCACGGGAGAAGACCGTAGGCTTTGTGAGGCTCAGAATGGTTTGCATCTTATTTTTTGAGAGGTGTTTCTCATGAGGTTTCAGGGACCTCAAAAAGGTGGGACTCATATGCGATGGCCTCACGGTTGCATCACTCCACGCGCATCGTTTTTGCACACAGGAATTGTATGGTCCACAGGTCATCCAAATCCATCAGCGACCGGGTAAGCTTGGCCTTGGTAGCGCATACGTTGACGGACTTGCTTTGGCGCGGGCAGATCGGGTGGTTCTGATGGACGCAGACCTCTCGCACCACCCCAAGTTCATTCCGGAGCTGTTCAGGTGCGTGGTAGGATGTGGGGAGGAAAGACATGCTTGACTTAGCGTCGCGGTCCGCGGGTTGTTGGTCCTTGCGTCGCTCGGTTCCCTGCTTTTCTTGATCACGCGGTGTAGCTACGGGCTCGCACCAAGGCCTGAAAGTCTTTCCTTACTCACGGACAGGAAGCAGCAAGAGGGTGACTTTGACGTCGTCACAGGGACGCGGTACGCCATGGGGGGAGGCGTCAGCGGATGGGACCTTCGGCGAAAGCTCATAAGCCGTGGAGCCAACTTTCTCGCTGCTTTTCTGCTCCAGCCCGGTGTCTCAGATTTGACGGGCTCCTTTCGTTTGTATCGCAAGTCCGCATTAGCCGCGGTTATGGGCAGGGTGCGATCTAAGGGCTATGTCTTTCAAATGGAAGTAATCGTCAGAGCTAGGCAGCTGGGGTTGCGGATTGCGGAGGTTCCAATAACCTTTGTTGACAGAATATATGGGGAAAGCAAGCTGGGGGCTGGGGAGATCGTTGCTTATCTTCGTGGATTGGGGCAACTTTTCTTGTCCATATAGGCGCACAAAATGTGCAGGGCGTTAAAAGATCGGCAAACCCAAACATAGGCGAATTAATGTCTTGGAGAAGCAAAGCATGGGACGCAAGATGACTAGCGTATGTTTTTTAACTTCCTGTTTTTTTCATCAACCTCCCGCATCTCCGCGCGAAACGCCTACTTCTTTGAAGGTAACGACACATTTCCGTGAAGAAACTCCTCGCTCCCCAGCTAAAACAACCTTTCGCATACGGGCCCGTCTTAGAGAACTCCATCTTTGCTCTCTTTCCTTTCGGGCACCCGCGACGAGCATGAATCTCCGCATGTGCCCGCTTTGTGCGTCGGTACCGGCGAGGCAGGGCGAGCACGCCATCCAAGTGACGGCCCCGCAATTTCCAGGCGCGCGTCCCGCAAAATTATAAACTCACGCTTTCGCCACTAGGAAAACTTCATGCCCAGGAGTGTTTCCAGGACATTTTGGGGTGGTCTTTGCATAGCTGGCACTCTCCGGCACATATTTTTTCAGGCGAGGGTTTGGCAAAGAATCTGCGTTGTACCTCAATTTCACTCATGTTCTTGAGGTCGAGGGTGTGGCTCGAAGGAATTATGCATATGTCACCGCACCCAAACCTGATCCTGACGCGCAAATTACACAGGACCGTAAAGGATCAAGCGAAAATGCAAGCAGTGTAGCAAAAGAGGGGGACCGTGGAAAACATTTTCGGAAGGCGTGTTCAATTTTCCCTGGGGCGGCACGAACCGACCTGCACGGGTGAAGCAGCTCTTTGGTGTGGGTGCTAATCTCATGTACGTACGGGACAGCAAACTTGGATTCTGCCTTAGCATAAAGATGCGTGAGACAACAGCATCGATAGATTTTTAACATGCGACATGTGTACGATCGGATTGAGCCTTCATAATGACATGCAGATGTGCTTGTGCGTTATGCAATTTGCCTCTGATACAAGAAACCTATCTCATGTCACAGATGCCATTTCCCTCCTCGGGCCTCCTGAAAGTGGCAGCCGCAGGCGGAGAAGAAAGCATGCAGCACGTTCGCCAGCGAAGCCTGGGTAGCAGCAAAGGAAGCAGCTTCAACGATCACAGTATCACCCCTGCGGTCTTAGACCAGTTGAATGTGGCTCAGGAGGCCGAGTCCAACAAGACAGCTTTGGACGCGTTGGGAGGCCTGTCAGGCCTTGCCAAGGAACTAGAAGTGGATCTGAAGCATGGACTTAAGGACCGCCAAGTTTCAGAGCTGCGGGCGCGCTTTGGAGCGAATTCCTTCCCCGAAGCCCCTATAGCGTCATGGCTGGAGTTGTTTGTGAATGCCCTTAAGGATCCGATCATCGTCGTTCTCATTTTCGCTTGTATCATCTCTTTGGTGGTAGGACTCATCGAAGACCCTCACGACGGGTGGATAGAGGGGACGGCCATCATGGTCGCTATCATGATAGTCGCCACAGTCACTGCCTCTAACAACTACAACAAAGAGCTACAGTTTCGGAGCCTGGAAGCCACATCCAAGAAAGACGAGCGGGTTTTTATCAAACGCAGCGGGGCGCTCCACTTCGTGAATCCAGAAGAGATCGTGGTGGGGGACCTGATCAAGCTGAAGGCCGGGGACGGCATTCCCGCTGACGGCATACTGGTGGATGGCGACGGCGTCAAGGTCAATGAGTCATCCCTAACAGGCGAGCCTGAAGACCTTCTGAAAAAGGTGGACAAGGATCCCTTTCTGCTTTCCTCCTCGCTCCTCACAGATCAAGGCAGCAGCCCCGAGATATTTATATTCGTCATTGCTGTTGGCCCCAGATCGCAGTGGGGAAAGATCCGAGCCAACCTTGTGCAAGACTCCACGCCAACACCCTTGCAGGAAAAGCTGGAGCATGCTGCTACCGTCATCGGCAAGGTAGGGACGTTCGTTTCGGTCGCCACTTTCCTGGCGCTTGTGGTGATGATCTTCAAGCCGCCTGGGCAGCCCGCACGGCACCCTGATGGGCAGAAGATCACGTCTGAGCTCATTAACGCCTTCATCATCGCCGTCACAATCATCGTGGTGGCCATACCCGAGGGCCTACCCTTGGCAGTTACCATATCCTTGGCATACTCGACCAGGAAGATGTACAAAGACCAAAATCTCATCCGCGTCTTGGCGGCGTGCGAGACGATGGGCAACGCCACGAACATATGTTCCGACAAAACCGGGACTCTCACGGAGAATCGCATGACGGTGGTTGAGCTTTGGGCGGGCGGACAAGTGTATATGGACATGAAGGCTGCGGGCAGCGAATTGAAGCCGAAGCTGAAGAGCATGATTTCGATCAACGTGGCGGTTAACTCCTCCGCAAATGTGCTTTTTAAGGCCGAGGATGGCACGGTTCTTGCCCGCCCTAAGATCGTGGGAAGCGCCACAGAGGGTGCTCTGCTGCTTATGATACATGCTTGGGGCTTGCATTTCACGCATCTGAAAGACCGCCACTTCCATAAGGCGACAGATCGGGTCTTCCCTTTCAATTCGGGGAAGAAGCGGGCCACAGCGTTGATACATAAAAAAAATGGGGGATTGCGCGTGCTAGTAAAGGGTGCCACGGAGTGGGTGCTTAATGACTGCACGGCGTACACTTTGTCTGACGGCGCTACCATGCCGATGACTCCTGAAGTTCGCGCACAGATTGACGCCCACGTCCTTTCTATGGCCAACCGGGCTCTCCGGACACTTTGCATCGCACACCGAGATTTTCCACCGGGGGAAGCACTGCCGGCGGACTGGGAGGATGTGCCGCCTGACCATGAAAACCTGGTCTGTGACGGCATCGTGGGCATCATCGACCCTCTGCGGGAGGATGTCAAAGACGCTGTGAAGACGGCGCAGAAGGCAGGGGTGATGGTGCGAATGATAACAGGAGACAACAT